>Ga0307511_10002137_pt1 | contig 20742 bp, 16 predicted proteins | sample 13_EM_MG_FD_200266 | JGI IMG/M metagenome (GOLD analysis project Ga0307511, IMG submission 200266) | Populus trichocarpa ectomycorrhiza microbial communities from riparian zone in the Pacific Northwest, United States - 13_EM | ecosystem: Host-associated > Plants > Roots > Unclassified | place...
AATGCGCAGCCCCCCCCCCTACCATAAGAATATTACCCAGCCGCCCGATGACATGATCGTTACAAAATGGATTTCAATGAAATCTGGTGATAGATGTAGGTTGCCGGTTATACAGTGGCTTCTAGCCTTGAACGAGGTCATCAGGTTAACCTGACCCCCTCGTTGCATAATCTTAGGTCGTATTGATGTACAGACTTTTAAAAAATAAAAAAACTGACCCTCTACAATAGGAAAACACTCAGGCGGGTATTGTCCAGGGTGTTGCTTATTCACATTCACATTTAGGTAACTGATATTTTTCGCCTTGCAGTAGTAACTTTGGGATTGAGACCACGTGCACAATTCAAACAAGTATATTTATGACTTCCTGGTGTAGATCGCAGTATTTGTTTGATCTCAAATGTGTCTCGGGCTGATTAGGTGCTTACCCCCCCATGGGAATGAACTGTACTTGCATTCATGCCTAGAAACTTCCACAATACCCTCAAAAGAGAAGCATTGTCCCGACTCACACATCAGGTGTTGCGCAACTATATTTAGAGGGAAGGTGGCAGCCGTCGGGTATGCATGCAAACCTACTTTATTTTAGCTATTCTGATCCTAACCCGAATTCTAATTTTGCCTGTCAAATAATGTGATGTCCTTCACGCAAGTAGCTATCGCATGTTTTTTCTGTAGGAGGACCAGCGGCGCAGCTGGGGCTGAACGGAGAGATCAACAGTCCTAAGGTAGCAGCCTAATGCATATCATCTTTACTTGGACATATTCGGGCATGAGACTAGCACTAGTGGGCTCACTGGTGGATATTTCCACAAGTTAAAAGTGACAACTCGGTCACCCCCCCACCCTAGTACATACTGTATGTATTTTGTATTTACTCCTCTGGTATTGGTCTACAAGCGACATACATATGTACTGCAGCCATCAGCTGTAGCGGAACCCAGACAAATCGGAGCACTTGATGAAGCGGCCTCCGGGACCGAACCTGTGCGGATACTACTGTCCAGGTTGTTTTGTGCCAATTACCTTGTACCCATCTCCTATGAGAGGGATAATCGAAGAATACACTATATGTACGGAGACCCACAACAAAGGTCTTGGCGATACATCGCCTTCAGAAACCTAGTTAGGTAGTATGCCCACCAATGAGAAGGTACTGTAGTTTCATCACTGTAAACCATATCGCTTTGTGACCAGATGATATGCATACCGGTACGTTAGAAAATCACTGCATAGACTGGTGTCTGGATATATTCGTGATGCCCCGTTTTGTCGGTGACGTCATGACAGCACGCGGATGTCACAACAGGCTGTATTTATGTATCAAATAACACCATAGATGACGCTTGGATAATATATGTTTTTGTGGTGCTGAATAGCGTATCTGCTGTGATAGTGTAGCATTGTTTTGTATACAGCCGCACCCTAGTACAAGTGTGTGGGGTGGTAACCTATGGTATTTAAGGTACATATACATATTGTAACAAGGAAAGTACCGGTACATAGCTCATCCGATCATTGGCGGCTACCCTAGTATACTAGGTGCAATATGCACGGAACTCGGCATCGTCACAGATCGGCATGCCGGTCGACCGCTTGATCTGCTCAACCAACACATTTAATGGAACTGCAGTTACCCGTAGCTCGGAACATGCTTTTCGTTTGAGAATCAGTTAAGAATATCTACTAGAATATATTGGTGCGCTTGGAGATTAGGTATGTATGTACGGTACCTACGGTACGGTACGTACATACACACTGTGGGTAGGGTGAAGCCCGCTATAATCTTGGTGGGGTCGATAATAATGATAATACATTCAACTTTATCACTAATATGAATATATAAAGTTCAATCAAAAGCAACTTCGCAGTTCCCGCTAGAATTAAGTAATATGTTATATGATGATGTATTCATTCTCGCCTCAGATCACACATACATAGGATAATAATTTAGATACGCCTAGTAACATCTTGTCTTTTACTTGCAGGAACTCTCCTCACATGCAGTCATTGCATGATCGGTAATGCGTACGGCAATCGTAGAGTACCTAGGCAGGTACTCTAGATTCGGCCACTGTTACTTTGTATATTATGATGTACGCTGTGCATAGATATGCACATGCTCAACGCAAAGGGAGGATGATTGATCCCGAGACATACATGTAACTCGCTGTACCGGTATTCAAATTTTTCCCATCAGGTGACCGTCGGCATGCCTGCATCGCAAGTATTTCTCTATCGCAAGATTTTCTGCATTAATTGTTTGACTCCCACAATTGTAGACCAGAGGAGTGAATCACTGGAAGAGTTCAAGAAGCCGATACTAAGGATGGATTAAGTTAGCATATCTCAAGATCTACTACAGTATACTGGAGGTGTGGCGTACACAAAGCTTTGTGGTCTACGGTACCGGTACCAGTGTCGAACCCCGGATCATCTTTTGCAACGGGAGGTTCGAACCTGACCGAAGTACCGGTACTACGTTCCTAAGGGTTACCGTAAAGACCCACATTATACCTAAGACAATCAGTAACAGATCTCTATGTATACCTGTTTTTGCCTTGGTACAGTTACAGGAGCCACCGCCCCTTTCGTGGGGGAGACAGCCAAAACCCCGTTGCTGCGCTCTTGCGTTACGTAAAGTTGGGCAAACTCCATCTTATTATACTGGCAATTTACTCGGTACAAATACATACAGCCGGCGACCCACCCACACATCGCGCCGATGCTTTTACTTTTGTACATTTGTGGATCAGGGGTATTTACGAAAAAGCACTTTTCGGTTCCGGTACTTCCAGCACAGCCTGGAAATAGTCTCGGCATCCTGGCAATTTGCCTTGGCTTGTACGACACAACGCCACGTTCACTACACTATGCTCAATATATACAAGCGAACACCCAACTGAGAACAAACATTACAATTGGCTCCTAAGTTACAAATCACTTAATGGGCCAATATGGATGACCCATGCGTCGAAGTTGCTCCAGTTGTCTTGACAGGGCAATGGGAAATGAGATGCTTATAGTGCACGTTTGCAGTACTGGTGCAGTGCTTATAATGGCCATTGTACATGTCCAGATAAATTCCACTGGCGCCGTAGGGCAAGCTGCTATGGTCGGCGTGATTGGAATCTGTCTTGCCAGCAAATTTTCTCCCGTAAAATTAGGGTCCTCTTCAGGGCTAGAGCTAGCAGAGTACATTGGTAGCACCTATTTCTCTCTCTGTGTCAAGGTAGCTCAGGTGCCATGGATCCCAGTTCATACCAACCAGCAACCCTTTCATGCCTATTCACACCTGATACTTTTCAAACCTATTCCCTGTCAAGCCCTCCCGCTTCAGCGCCGGTTGGGTCTTTTTACTGCCTGATTTGGATTACCCCATCAAGTGACAAGCTTTGGAATTTTTGCCCCGATCGATAGTTAGCTCGTTTCGCCCATGATAAAGCTGGAACACTAGATCTGTGCATACTGGGGGACGTTGGCTGCATTGGAAAGGAGTTGTGTCACCGCTGAATACGAAAGTACCTTAAAAATGCTCATAAGACGATCTCCGCTCCCTCCCACCCCCTCAGCCCTGTTTTCTTACTCCACCGCCTACCAGCATCGCTAGTCTGGTTTTGAGGTACAACACACAGCAATTTCTGGTCAGCCCTGCACTATACCTATATATAGAAGCAGATCATTCACTATTTCCTATACGTATATGATATAATAGTATCACCATCCCACCGGATCCGACCAGAGTTTTCTGCCGTGTCACACTCGCTTTACTCTTAATTCCCTTTACTCTACTAGCTTTTCATATTTCGCAACCAGAAGGATCCAGTCTTCGAGAGTCCCTTGCCTGACATTCGTTTTCGTGGACGATCACCCATAGTCGTCACCACAATGCGGTCTGGGTTCCTTATCCTCCTGGCTGCAGCCCTAGGAGTATCTGCAAAACCAGCTGCCATCGCCGGCGAAGTCGATGCCTTTGGACAGTGTGGTAGCGGCACAGAGCTTAAGACGAAGTGTATTAGTGGCTACAAATGCGCCCCTGCCAGTGATTGTATGTATACTATTTTCAATCGCAACTCGCCTACATGTTTACTATCTTCTATAATTACCACCTTGCTCTTAAGTCGGCATGTTAATAGATTGAACAGCATACGATCAATGCATCCCTGAATCCTATCCCTCAAAGCGAGATGCTGGTATCAATGCCAACTCCCACCCCGGGGGTGTCCCACCCACAAGCACTGAGAAGCGACAAGCCCCTGCCAATATTCGAGTCGGGGGTGCTCAGTCTGCCAACGGAGCCTGTTACCACCGCTACAAAATCCAGACCCTCCAAAGCCAACACGGGGATCAATGGAACATGTTCATTGCTGCACTCGAGGACCTCATGGCCCAGTCAGAGAGTGGCGATATGAGTTGGTTCGGAATTGCCGGTATTCATGGAGCACCATATATGTCGTGGCCCAGAGGAACGACTGGTAACTTCAATCAAGGCATGGGATACTGTGTTCATGGAGGTCCACTCTTTGCTACATGGCATAGACCTTATACTCTCTTGCTGGAGCAAGCCCTCCAAGCCCGCGCCGTTGCAATTGCAGCGAGATTCACTGGAAGTAGGGCAGCAGCTTACAGGACTGCCGCAGACCAACTCCGCCTACCATACTGGGATTGGTCTGATCCAACCACTAGGTCAGATATTCCAGATCCTGTGATGCAGGACAGAATCTCGGTGACCAAGCCCAGTAGCAATGGAACTCCCGTGTCATCAACCATCCAGAATCCCCTCTTTCAGTATAACTTCAAAAGTGCAGCAACCTTGAGGCAATATTTCTCCGGAAATTACGCAAATTGGATGTACACCACCCGACACCCCCGTAGCAACAGTGATCCAACACCGGTGAACGCGGATGCTAATACAATAATGCGGAATGGATTCACAACAAGGAGGTCCCAAACATACCAATTGTTTAGCCAAACGAGGTTCAACAGTATGGCAAGTCAACTGGAGGGTATCCACAATCAAATCCATACTAATATAGGAGGAGGCAGCCCCCTAGGACATATGTCTGTTACAAACGTGGCTTCCTTTGACCCGATCTTTTGGCTTCACCACTGCAACGTCGACCGGATGGTAGCACTCTATCAAGCCATTTACCCCAATAACCGACTCGAGCCATCTCCAGGAAGGGCTACATTCGGCAGGATTGTTCCCGGCGTTGATGGGCCTGACGATAACCTTATGACTAATCTCTATCCCTTCAGGTTACCTGGTGGAAGCTGGTGGAAAAGTAACGAGATTAAATCTGTTGGCACCATCTGGAAATACCACTACGGATACGACGAAATCCCATGTGTTATGTACACTAACGGGGCAACGCGCGATGACCTGTCTGCCTTCACTCGTGAGAGGGTCAATGCGCTTTATGCACCTAGCACTGGTGGAAGTGGAACAAAGAGTCGTCGCTCCCCTGCTCCCAACGCCATCCCAGAGGCCTATGCAGACCTGAAGGTATATCCAAACCAACGAGGGTACACCCCAGGAAAGGATAAGCATGTCACTGTCAGGAATGACTATGGTATCCGCTGCACGATTGATCGCTCTGAGATTCCTGGTGTCTGGACTGGACATATCATGTTCACTCGTCAAGCTTGTGGTACGGGCGAACCACGCGACTATTTCTACTCCAAGGATCGTTTCGCTGGATTTTCGTCATTCGGTGCTCCATCTGCCCGCCACGAGTCGATGATCTATTCTCAGGACTATCCGATTACAGATACCCTCATCGAGAGGGGGGTCAAAGTTGACAATCCCCCTGCCGTCGAGAAGTATCTCCAAGATAACCTCAAGGTCTGCTTCACCACCGGAGATGACACCCTCTATGAGGTCCCTGTCTCAAGCTTGAAGACTTGGAAGCTTGCTATTTACACGCAGCAGGGAAGGTATCCTGATGGACTGAGGTTTGGAAGCGTTCTACCGGCTTATGGTGACAAGACGTTTTTGACAAAGGTCACTAAGGGATTGCCCGGGGGTATTAAGGAGCTACTGGACATTTTACGCCCGACCTTGTTGGACGGGAGCGTGGAGGATATGGATGGTAACGGGGACACTTATTAGAGGGTTGATGTGCATGGGCTAAGAGATCCGGATTATTTGAAAACTAGTGGTATCGGTATCGGCATGGGAACGGTATGGGGCAATTCAGTCATGGTCGGTCCTAAGGTCGGGAAAGGTATTGGATTCCGGATGCTATTCAATTTCATTGCCTGCTATAGTCGCTATTTCTTTTCGTTGTATATACTCTTTCATAATTTTCTTTCACTTTTGTTGAAGATGTTCTTGCCTCACTGCAGTTTTTTCTTTTTGGTTGGATGTTCGATACCCACAGATCTTAATGGCTGCCGCGAACAAAGGAATCGGCGATGTTCGGGTTTTATTAGATGTCTTGCTTTCTTTTGGACTTTGAGTTGAATATTTGCAGGGTAACTCATAATTCTTAGTACCTACCCAGAAATACAGAAGAGGATTTATTCAACAAATTGGTCCTAGTGAAACCTCGAGCAAGCACGACCTGTGATGGCTTCTTTTGCTAACGCGTTAAGTTAACGAGATGGTTGCGAGGCGCTTTGACCCATGCTGCGCTAGTTGGAGGCGCTGCATGAAAGCAGCAGGAACTAGCAGAACTAACCAGACTGAGTGATCTGAGACCTGAGCTCCAGCGGTAAACCCGTTCGGGGCTAGATATGTGGTAGATCATACCATCAATGGTCCAGATTCAACAGATATTAACCTTCCAGGCGCTAGCGAGTATTTCGAAGTACATTAGTCTGGTAGGTGTACCCCATACGACCACGTTACCATGTAATTATAGCGTGCAAAGAGTTATAATTAGTTGTGAAGGTAGACTACCGCATCCTCAGATTCCCTTAGTTGCCGCAGAATTTGGAAAGGCAGGGGAGGGTTGCTCGGCGACAGTTGCAAATCGAGTGTCTAAGCTTCTATGGTTGGTAAGGTAATCAAATTAATTCTATATTTTAAGTCCGGAACAAAAGTGATAACCTGTCTCTGGTAGTATAGTGGTAAGTATTCCCGCCTGTCATTTCGACTGAGCGCGGGCGACCGGGGTTCAATTCCCCGCCAGAGAGTTTCTTTTTTCTTTTTATACCTCCGCACCTGGCAAGGCTACGATCTACGGTCTTCATTACGTTCTCTCTAGCCATCGACGTTATGCTGTAGGAAGTAGCGGGTAAGACAGATCAAACTATTTTAGCCAGTATCTGTCAGGCTCTCTGAATGAGACAGTAATTATTCGCTGGCTACAAATCAACGGCAAGTTGCCATCGATTTACTGGGTCACAAGAATTTTCAATACTGCGGATTAACATCCTACGTATGTTTTTCCTTGATCATGGATCCCAGGATGATCGGGTGCTTATTCTACGTGTTAGAGTGGATGGGGAAATTGCTTAGGGGGCTGTGTATGAAGACAGCATCCGTGTATTATCGGCTCCCGTGCCGTGTCTAAGACCGGTAATTTCTACGGTAGCTAAGTTTCTCCGCCTGACTCGATCCTTGAGATCTACCCAAGCACCTACTAAGTGGGTATCACTATACTTTATACGGATATATGTAGGTCCTGTAATTATTAATTAGGAAGGAGGGGATACGTCAGGGTAACGACAACACAACTATTCATGGCTCCGACACCTTTTTCCCCCGATTGCTAGCATCTCATGCATTTCAAACCGTTTTATCATTCAAAGGCAATCAAATCTCATTATCCGATCCAATAGAAATATATCTATATTTAGCCTTGTAGGGCTACATTTCAAGACACTTCGCTCTAAAAATACCCGCTGAATCCCATGAACGCAATTGCAATGTCTTTTGGCAGTCAAGCAGAGATATAAGTCGTCCAGGTATGTCCATTTGTCCGTCGGTTTTCGCTAGGTTGAATCGTGCATGGCTGGTTGAAAGGTTTCTAGCTTACACTGACCATATGTGTCTGATAGCTTCTGGAGATCATTGTCTCACAGTTCCAGCTTCCTTAGTGCAATTGTGGGCTGACCTATTTCTTTACTGGGCACAGCTACGGATTTTGATACCAATATGGTACCATAGTCCACGGTAGCATTATTGGTGCACTCAAGTAGCTTGTCTCGGGAATTGCGTCTGTACGTAGTAGCTCCAATCACTGTGGACATTTCTGTCAATCAGTTCGCTGCAGCGATGCCAAGTGTACAGGAATTATCCGAGGCCCACAACCGGTCGTGAAATACAGCCTTGATGATCGCGATCGGTCTGCTAGTGTCTCCCCAAAAATTTGGACTCGGAATGTCGCTTCCCACAATGGCGGCGAGATGATATTCATAAGGGTTCTATCGCCGGCGATAAGTTATTTGTGTTTGGTACACCGTGGCGTATCAGTTAATGTGAAGCTAGGGGTGCTGCAGATGACATCATAACGTGGGGCACAGTGAGAATCTCGACGTTAAAAATTTCCCAATGTGACAAAAAGCTGTCTGGTTGCACTTGGTCGGTAACCACTCGCTTGACCATGTGGTGTCAATTACTTTGAACTAGGGCCAGTGCGCTTCATAAACAAATTTGCAAGGGAATGGGGTTCCCATTGGAATTTTCTTTGGCTCGCTTAAGTTAAGGGTGGGGAGTCCATATTCAGAAAGTGACACAAATCAGGGCTCCAATCAAAAGGAGGCTTGACATACTTATAGGGGAATGAAGTGGCTTCTGCAAGTGATGTGGGGCTGCTGAGGGGGTACCGTAGTCTGGTTGGCTCCGGCCGGTTGTCGGCTCCAGCGCTCCACGTGGTCTGGAGGTTGAAGTGGTCGGATGTTTTTGCTGTTTTCGAGGTGGGGGTACTTAAAGCTGATACTTGTTTTCTTATTTCAGCAAGATATTACCGCACTGGGATGGAAACACAACGGCAGGGCAACCTTCGAATTTGGGATGGTCAGACTAGGTATAGAAGAAAGATGGTATCACGTGAATTACCGGCTAGTGCCTAATCGGATGCTACTAATCTGTATCCACAGGCTGAGTGCCAGCGAATATGCTGAACTGATGGAGTCAACCAGCCAATATGTTGACCGCTCTCTGGGGCTATGATTAACTTTACTTGATATTCTTTTGTATCCATAGATGGGACACCTCACAGTGGATGAAAACTCCCCACAGGGCTCTATGAGAGTTAGTAACCTCCCGTTACAAGTCGTTGGCAGAGGGCCCTTAGGTGAAATATATTAACAACACGATTCGGACATGGCAAGAGGCTTTCCATAAGGGTGCAATTCCAAGGGGTGCTATGACGTATAACGGGGGTAACAAGCTCTTTCAAACAATGGAGACTAGATTCTTGTTATTTGAGAATCTCGATACATCTGGAATCATGAGTGGGTGTGGGCTAGCCAGGCATGTTTCTCACTTCCGGAAGTATGTACCTAATACAGATGGAAAAAGATTAACTACAGCTGCCTATGACCATCACCACTAGTCTCCAATGTGGCAGTGAAAACCTCGGGGTCACACGCCCATGTACTTAGGTCCTTAAGTTTGAATATCACAAGCGGGCCCAACACGAGCTAGAGACTAAACAAGCAAGAAAAATTTCTTCCCCACATCGATCCCAAAATAAAAAAATTTCAATCTAAGGAATGGATAGAACCCAGTAGACGACCTTGCTAGGGATCGAACCTAGAATCTCGATCACAGATGTGGTCTCGGGGAAGAGATGGAATCGTAGTCAAGCGCCTTGCCATTGAAGGAAAAAGGTTGTAGCATGGATTCGTACGACTGACTAGACACCTTCCTTCTTTGCCCTTCTGATGCAAGCCCTGCACTCAAGAATGGATCCGACGAAAAAAATACTGGTTTTTTACTGCCCGGCGGTACGGAGGAGCAGAACAAAAGTCTTTAACATTCCGATTTGAGAATACTGGGCTTGGCAGAATATGCGCGCATATACTAGCATATATGCATCTTTAGTTCGCATATGCAAGACAATAGTGCATCGGCCAGGCCTCCTCATGCTCAATTCTCTCAATTCGCCAGCTACCCTAATCTGGTTTAGCTACCCCTGCTGCTCAAGCGATGTGGTCTCTTGGAAAGACTTTTGAATGGAGGGATAGGTAGCTGAAGTATTGGATTGGACGTAGTCTGGTTGGATTGGACGATAGTTGGAGACTTGCGTAGGAGGCAAAGGCCTGGTCAATGCAATAATACTTTGCATAGGCTAAGCTAGAATGCATATTTTACTAGTATATGCGTGCATATGCTGCTAAGCCCTATGTTCCGAAATAGGAATGGGAAAGACTTTTGTTCTTCACCTCAGTACTGCAGCTTAGATTCTTGCTAGCGCCGGGTCGTAAAAAACCAAAAATACGGTAGGTGAATAAATACCTAGTTCATTTTGTACAATGGAAATGCTTTAGCTAGCTATGGCTCTACTTCCCTCCTAGACCCTATCAAATGCAACTGTTCAGTGTACAAAAAAGGCTGAAGAACGACGAGAGCCAAGAAATAAGACAGAATTAAACCTGTAGAGGCGACTCCACACCTTGTTAAAAGTGCTTGAGTCGGAGCATCGCAGATGGATCAAACAGAAAAAATTTTATGATTACCGATGTTTTGACCATTATTATAGGCTGTTGATGCAACAATCGAGAGTCTCACCAGAAAAACAGCACAAACCTAGGACTGTAGTTGTCCTGGATCTGATTCTGTCACAGGATTCTGAACATGATAAAGTGATTTAAGCAGGAGGTACAGAGTCTGTAAATATAGCCCTTTTTAACTGATCGACCACGTGACAAGTTCTGTGGTCTAGTGGTATGATTTTCGTCTCACACACGAAAGGTCTCGGGTTCGAACCCCGGCGGAACTAATTTTTTGACGTTCTCCAGCATTGGGATGAGTCTTGATATATATTTTTGTGTACCTAAGTAGGGTATTGGTGCAATCGGCTTCATCATAATGTCTAGCAGCCGCTGTTTCAAAAACACCTCGACGTTACCCTGAACCAACTCGTTTCAACGGCTCATCGCTGCTTCTGCAATTGTTGCGAGCAGCACCTACATCTTTGAAGACACCGAGCCTTAAAACAACGTGCAGCAATACTTCTTATGCCCCTCCACCCCGATGCTAGGACTTTGTTCGGGGATATGTACATGTATAGAGCTAGTGACGGACTCGCTTCATGAGGTGTCTGGTATTTCTCACGTGATTTAGGTCTATGGTTAGTATGTATGCTCCAATCTAATTTAACCAACCATCCCTCTCCTGCCGTCGATTTATAGGAATCATCCACGAATACTTAATGAATACAAGCACGTGAGTAGTTATCCATGCACTTACCTCAGGATAGTACTTGTCCTCGGAATCGGGACATGAAACTACTGCATCGTATTTTCGTTTTAATTAGATAATAATGTCCAAGGCGTACTAGCTATATGCTGTGACTTCCTACCGGAGCCACCCCTTCCCTACGCATAAGAAAGGATTTCGGGCTGCACTTAGTGTAACCACAGCAAGTTTACTAGGACCTCCTTATCAGGTGCTCTCGCGTGGAATGCCAACAGCCGTGAATATTATTCGCTGGAGGGCCCCTAGTGTATGTTCCACGGTGTATATAGATGTACAGTATATCAGGGCGAAGGCAACACCAAAAAGGCGCAACCAGTCTCACTTGCATACTCTACAAATTAATGCTGTAGCATATTCCTTCAATATTCTAGACTTACTCATTCGGGGCCCAGCAGGGTGTAGCCTGGTAAGTTACAACCTAAAAGTTAGCTTGATGTCTTAGGAACGTGAGCATTAACGGCCTTAATTCGGGGACCAAACCTCCCCCACGTCAGCACCCAGCTGTTGGGGTCACGCTCGACGCCTTTCTCCACATAGTGGTATGATTGCATATTGTATATATTGTATATCTGGGACAGGGGGACATACTGTGAGGCAATAGCACGTTGTATGTTCATCACGGCAGCCGTGGGAGGTGGACCTCAATATTTGCAGGAACTTTCGGAAATCTTATAACCAGATACACACATAGTCCTAAAGGGACAGCAAGAATTCCCTAATTCGCAAAAGCTAATATTATTGAGTATTGGGATTTACTTTGGAAGGTCAATCGAAAGAATCGCACCTAGGCTATCCGTGGCGGGTTATAGGGCTCTATATACTGGTAGATACCTTCGCCGCGACCTTTGGAGTATAGACGTTAAAAAGAAAAAAAAGAACAACATTCTGGCATGTACTGGGAACGTTCGTTTACTAACTCCCTCCAGCATGTGCAGCGGATCAGATTTCGAATTGGGGGGTATGTAGTACACAAAAGGAATTCTGGGCAAATGCATAGACAAGTGATAGCCACATAACTCAAGGCTCGAGCTTTATTTTCGCATTAAAATCTACTTACCGTAGTTTAGATTCTAATTATACGAGTTTGGATCTACGGTTTGGAAATAGAGATGTGTTACATATCTCCGATGTATCGTATACCGTATATAAAGTAATCGAATTTATTGCGTGTTCCGTACTGGTAAGCAAGTAATACCAATACTGAAGTATTTACTTATACAGTATGTTTGGCTTACCGTAACTTTGCGGAGACTTTATTGTCAAGATGCTAGGATGAGTTAAAATAGGTTATTCAAGTTTCACAATTTGAATATGTATACAGCGCTGGAATGGGATGCCGCTGGTGAAGATGCTTTGTATCTCCTTGAGCTGTTCAAGTAGTGTCCACTTGACTAGTAATTTTAGGTTACAACAAATCGGCGCCGAAGCTTGTAGAATCTCAAATAACAAACACCCCTTCGTTTTCTTGCGACACAATCTAACTCCTCGGGAGCTGGTATTATTTTCCACTCCGAGTGTTTAGTGTTGTCTGGAGTTTTTTCTGTGTGGTACCTATGGCTAGTTAGCCCCTAGGCTGGTACTAATTAACCCTCCCCAGACCTAGGTAGAACTGGGTGACTTACTAAACTATAGATAATTAGGGTCTTCAAATATTCCAGTGCTATTAACTTGAGTGTTGTAGTATGAATTTGGTAGCTTGTTGCTCAGTAGTTAGGTAAAAACTACGTTATAAACCAGCGTCTTTTTTTTACTCGCTATTTTCTACAGTTTTCGCTGCGCTGTCGGCAGGTGACGGTTGCCATGAGGGCTGAAAAACCCGGGGTGTACCCGCGTTCTGCATCGCCTCCGATGGCGAGCTATGCTGGAGCCGGAAATTATTCATCGCTGCAGATCGAGCACCGAATAACTGATATATATGATGTGTGGAAGTTCAGAAATTTTGTGGGCTGTTCTTAGCCTACCATTTTTGTATCCTTTTCTGTACTGCTATCGCTTATCATGGAAGCAGCTGCATCAGCCAACCAATCGACTTACCGGTCAATTCACTCCTCTGCCCGCGCATGCAGTTCTCCCTAAGAATGGTGCTCCCTGTATTGAGTACTTCGGCAAGTAATGCATGATGCATTCCCACGAAAAGTGCCGGCAGTTCTGTCTGGTGAAATTACTTTACGATGCAAGGCTGCTTCTGAGTTAGTTCTCATTTCTATAGCATGAACTGGGGCTGCCCTGTTTCATCATGCGGTGCACACATCATAGCCTCATACTGGTAGACAGTCACGTTAAGCCAAAAGTCTTGGTAGAATTGGCCAACAGTTGTCTCTTGTGTGAAAAGTGTTAAAAATCAAGGCTGTTAAATAAATACATGAAAATGATCCTAAATTAAGAAAAACGTTCATAGTCGCTTCTCTGATTTTTGCGCGTAGATGCGGTGGGCAGACTGCCGACTTGAAGTCAGCTCAAAAAACGCAAGAATGGCGCTAGTTTGTATGGGGAATGCACGTGGGGGAATGTACAGAAGACTTTTTTTAACCTTAAAGCCAGGTCTGGGCGTGCAAACTAAGCCCCTTCACTTTCTTCCTATCTCAATTACTACCCAACGTGATTACGCACCCGTAGTTAATATTAGCCATTTACTCCATCGACCATTCACCCCACTGGCCACTCTAGCCATTTATTCCATCAGCAATTTATCTCATCAGCCATTCATCCCAGCAGCCCATTTGGCCAAGATTTACAGTACTCGTCGTCCATAAAATAAATTGTAGGTCAAGTAACTCTAGTTGAAGTTTTACCTAGCTTACCGGTGTTATCTGTATTTAGTGTTCACGGCAAACCGCATACTGACGATAGTCGGGTAACTGTATTACTCCTGATAGAGCGAAGCCGCGTTATCACCAGGTGGGTGTTTTTTCTAACTACGCTGCATATGCTATCTATGAGTTGAGCCGGTGCTCATGGTACCGGCTTAGAAAGTAAACGAAGATGCAAGACATAGAAGCCGCTATCACACTATTACAGATGGCGGTGGGGGTAAGATCTGAGGATGACCTGACCCGGGTGAATGGTTGAACGGCCATAGTAACTATTTGGTGGGTCAATATGAACGGACTGGAGATTTGAGGGACCTCGAGGCCGCTATCAGTTCCGGCGAGGCAGCAGTGAATTCAACACCTGAGGGTCACGCAGATAGGCGACAATGGTTGGCCAACCTTGGTGAGCATTTATATAGCCGATATGAACGAACGGGGACTTTGGGAGACCTGGAGGCCGCTATTCAGCACGCAGAAACAGCAGTGAAGGCAGTACCAGAGGGTCACCCTGACCGTGCGGAATGGTTGGACAATCTTGGAAACTATTTGGGTAGTCGATATGAACAAACTGGAAATTTGGAGGACATGGAGGCTGCTGTCAATTGCGCGGAGGCAGCCGTAAAGGTAACACTAGAGGATCACCCTGAGCGTGCAGCACGGCTGAACAGCCTTGGTATGCATTTGGCTACCCGATATGAACAAACTGGCAATTTGGAGGACCTGGAGGTAGCTATCGATATTACCCGGGAAGCGGTAAGGGCAACACCAGAGGATGACCTCAACAGTGTGGTATTGTGGAACAACCTTGAGAAGGTGACCCTAATCGAGGAAAATGGCTGGACAGCCATTGCAAGAATTTGATTCATCGATATCAGCGAACTGGGAATTTGCAGGACCTGGAGGCCGCTGTCAATTGCGCGGAGTCAGCTGTGGCAGCAGCACCAGACGATCACCCTGAGCGTGCAGAATGGTTGAACAGTCTTGGTGTCACTTTGAGTATTAGGTATGAACGAGCTGGGAGTTTGGAGGACTTAGAGGCCGCTCTGGGTCGTGCAGAAGAAGCAGTGATAAAAACACCAGAGAATCACCCTAGCCGTCCAGCAAGGTTAAACAACCTTAGTAACCATTTTAGCAGCCGGTATGGACGAACTGGGAATTTGGGAGACCTAGACGCTGCTATCAAGTGCATGGAGGCAACTGTCAATCTAGTGCCAGGGGGTCACCCCGACAAGGTAGAGAGGTTGGGCAACCTTAGTAACCATTTGAGCAGCCGATATGAACGAACTGGGAATTTGGAAGATCTGAAGACTGCTATCACCTACGCAGAGATAGAAATCAAGGCAACACCAGAGGGAGGATCACCCCGGCCACCTACCCAGTTGGCTAACCTTGGTACCCATTTGGACAGCCTATATGAACGAAGTAGCAGTTTAGAGGACCTGCAAGCTGCTCTCAAGTGTGCTGAAGCAGCAGTGAAGGCGACCCCAGAGGGTCACCCTGACTGTGCACCTAGATTGTCTACGCTTGGTATATATTTGCTAGCCCGATATGAAGCAGCTGAGAATGTGGAGGACCTGGAGCCTGCTATAAATTACACTCAGACAGCAGTGAACACAACACCAGAGGATCACCCTGGCCGTGCAGCATTGCTAAACAACCTCGGTGTCCATCTGAGCACCCGATATAAACGAACTAGCAATTTGGAGGACCTGGGGACCGCAATCAATTTCGTGGAGGCAGCAGTGAGGGCAACACCAGAGGATCACCCTGAGCGAGCGAAGTACTTGGCAAACTATGGTAGTAGTTTGCATAGCCGGTATAAACGGACTAAAAATCCCGGGGACTTAGAGCTCGCCATTGGTATGTGGTTTGCCTCCTGGGGTATCCCCACAGCCCCGATATTGATCCGGATACAAGCAGCTTCAGAGGCTGCACAGGCGCTGGTCTTTAGCCCTTCCCTTTCTAGTAATGATTTGTTAAGGGCTTGCTCAGTCTTGCATGATGCCACTCACCTAATACCTCTAGCCACTTCGCGGTCTTTATAACGTGAGGATCAACAACATATCCTGCAACAACTCACTGGTCTGGCATCTCTTGCAGCAGCGGTATCATTACAAGCTGGCCAATCACCCCTAGAGGCACTACGGCTGCAGGAGCTAGGTCGTAGCGTTACTAATGGCCAGCTTCTTGACTACCGGAGTGACATATCAGATCTAAGAGAGCAGCATCCATCATTGGGTGAAGATTTTGATTCCCTACGGCAGGAACTGGACACACCGCTGCCCTCCATGGAATCCCCCTCAGATACTTTCCTAGGGGGTACTTCTACAACCAAGCGGCCGCAGACCCAACAAGCTGCAATTAGCCGACGGAATCAGGTTGCAAAAGAACTTGATGATATGCTCGAGCAAATTCGGCAGCTACCAGGTTTCCAAACCTTTTTCCGTGCTGAATCCGAACAGTATTTCTTATCAGAAGTACAAGAGGGTCCAATTGTAGTGCTGAATGGCACAGAGCTCCGTAGTGATGCAATACTTCTTACGAAAGCACGAGTAACAAGTATTCCTACCCGACCTTTCTTATCCTCTGATTGCTAAGTATCTTGGAAGATGCACGGGGTGCGCACGCTGTACTCCCGACGGCAACGAAGTCAAGAGAGAGTTGTTGGAATGGCTATGGAGGGCTGCCGTACAGCCGGTACTACGAGAGCTAGGGTTTGTTATGGACCCTTTGCCGCGGATCTGGTGGATCGGAGTAGGGTTGATGCCTCGAGCGCCGATTCATGCAGCTGCAAAATTCGCAAAGGGGACCGTAAAGATGGCAACCCTTCAGTATTGCCTTCCATCATACACATCCACTATCAGGGCCCTCCAATATTCACGCTCTCGACAACAATACCACCCGAATACATCTATGCTAACCGTAACCATGCCCACGACAGCAGGAGCAAGCCCGTTGAGTGGTGTAACAAAAGAGTCAGATGAAATTAAATACACCTTTCAGGGACTCAATACATTAGAAATACTCCAGCAACCAACTGTTGAATGTGTTCTTCGAGCGCTTCCTGGTCATAGTATTGCTCACTTTGCCTGTCATGGTGTTTCTTCACGCAACCCTGCAGATAGTCACCTTTTGCTTCAGGAGGGTTCTGGTGACGTTGATAAGCTATGTCAAAGATATTGCCGCGCTGAAATTGCCGACTGCGAACTTGGCCTATCTTTCAGCCTGTGATACTGCGAGAAGTACTGCGCTCATTGATGAAGTAACTCATATCGTGAGCTCCTTTCATATTGCGGGATATAGCAATGTTATTGGGGCATTATGGCCGGCGGAGGACAAGGCTTGCCACAAGATGGCAGCAAATTTTTATTCTATGCTCAGTAAGACAGATGATGTGGCAGTATCTTACCGCAATGCGATTCTGGTTTTGACGAAGCAGAAACCTTTGCAACCTCTGTACTGGGCAACATTTATTCACTTCGGGGCTTAACAGGTACACAACCGCATTCTCTACATACTAAGGTTACCAAAATAGAATGGTATTACATCGGGGATAGGGCTTTGCAGTTGCAACGGATTGTGGGTGGAGGGAAGGTGTCATTTAAACTGATTTCATGGAGCTTATGTTTATGTCTTTTCGGTTCTCTATTTTGAGTTTTATCTTATCTTATGTTCGGTAATCCGAAGGATTAAGGGGCCCTAGCGCTCGCTGATCGTAACATTGGTCGCACTGTCCTGTTATTTCTCCTAGCAAAGCCTATCCAGGGGGATTATCAACAGAATCATTCACCGCGGGATACTCTACTATGAGTTATCAGTAGATTTGGTTTACATATGTGTGTGGATGGGATAGCATGTACGGTGATAACGAGTGTAAAGTAGGGGATCCGGAGAGAAGGTTATATTAACCAGGGGGGTTTTATAGGCCCTGAGTTATTCTTAGTATATACGATGTTTGCAAAGAGTGGCAGATGAATGTACGGGTCCGGGAAAAGAAAGAGGGGAGGGAGGTGGGTTCGAATTCGCTAGTGTGGAATGTTCCCTATCGCGCAGGAATATGCCCTCCGGATGCGACTACTAGCAATGTACGTTAGCATGGGAAATGGTTATGGAGATAATGGTCTGGGAACTGATGGGGAACTATTGATGGAGAACTATTCTAAACTTTGATTTCTTTAAATTTTTAGGAGACTTGTGCCAGTGGATTTGGATAGCTGTGGATGCCGGCTGGTTGGTACTGCGATTCAGGGTAATTGGAGAGTTGCTCAAAGTGCGCTCCGAACTCGATCTGTTCTTAGGATGGGATAGATAACGTGAGGCCTAAAAGTGTCATGTATTGAATGAAGTGGCCTAGCAGTAACTTTGATTATTTCTTTTGTGGTAGCTATGCATGTAGGGAAAGTTGCCTCGGCTACAATCTTTTGCCCTTATTAGCGCCCATCCCATTGCCAGTATCGACCTGGAGAAGAAATACGCTAAGAGGGATAAAGGCAGGTCTTGGGTACAATATATATTGTCTAGTGAGACCAGCAGAGCTGGTTTCATAATTTGTCCTCTAGTTTAGATTTGGGCACTATTTAGGAACTGTGAAAGAGAACTTGATAGTAGGTAATATACTTGGTGGAGACTCCCGACCTAGCGTTCGTAGAAGTATTGAAATGAGAATATCTTGAGTGCAAACCTCTATCAGAATTATGCATGTGTGATCATTTTACATGTACATACTTACTAGAGGCATAGATAGTGTAGGAATCTACTTGTCACAGCTGCTGTTGCCATGTGATACCTTATACCTTCATACAGGATCTCATGTATACTTTACTAGATCAAGACCTTGTTAAATGCAGTCTTAGCTGATTGACAGGACAAAATTGCCCCACATGTTTGAATGTACAATACTTATGGCCAACCCACTCGTGTATATACACGAGCACTATTCTGTATTCAGATCCGTAGCTAGTTTTTGTAGGAGGAATATGAAGATAAAAATGGGCATTGTCTACGTAGCGGGATACAGATATGGTGGCGGTGGTATCCTCAGCAGTTCACGCCTCGGTGAATGAACCCTATTTTACATTCTTTTGTTTGCAACGATATATTGCCGATGAATAGTTGAATACATGTGTTTGGGAAGGAGCAGTCCTACACTGGGAGAAAGTTCTCTAGAGCCGGTCGGCGGCTGACCCCGGACACAAATATTGTGGCTTTTAGAAGAGGCGCGTTCATCAAACAGGAGCAGGTGGGTATATTGGATAGCGAATTGTACGCGAAGGTATTGGCAACGGAATCACTTCTTCGACTTGCGTGCGACTAGTCCTATATATCCATCATTAGATTTTCAGCCGTGCTGTTTACCTTGGAGACTTACTGTCACGAGTGACACTTGTGTTTCGAAGTGAGTTTGCAGGTCCCCTTGGTTTCCGAAAATCGACTATCGGCCCCAAATTCTGGCAAACTCAGTGATCAACTATGTATAGTTTCATGCGGCGAGAAACCTTGTGAGGGAGGTGCACATTAAGATTAATGTAGAGTTGTTGAAATGCACGGACGGGGACTTCTCAAAGAAGAGAAACATCGTGATCCGCAGTGGATCTGTAATTGGATTTTTGGAGTAATTTATGTACTTACTACTTAAGTATTCAACAGTGAGAGCCAATAATGGGAGATGGCTTCGTGATAACCCAGTACTATAATTATTTGGGATACGAAAGATAGATATAAACCTCATACTTGGCACTCCTCAGCATGCTCCCGATGAACATATACATGAACTAAGCCCCCCCCCAAAAAAAGCCCACAGACTGGTAAGTATTGCTCTGATCAAAATATCATCATATATCTCTCCTTAGCATTCCACCCACGACCACCCAACCCAATCTAGCAAGTAACCCAGTATGATAAATAGCACAGATTATCCAAGACTCTATAAATCCGTCAGTGCGTCAGGGGATTCAACTTTGTTAGCTTCCAACTAGATTTCGGCTTCGATTTCAGCAGTAATATTAATCTGCTTCGTCCTGCCGGAGGTATCAGCGATGTAGTATCTAAGGGCTAAGCTTAGAGGGGGAGCGTAGCTTGTTGAAGCTATGAACATCATCCATGTTGATTAGAGTTCTTCCATACTACTAAAAATGACCTTTGAAGTACAGAGCTCTTACCTTGTCCATACAAAGTATAGCCTGGCCATCAATCTTGTTGGATGTGTGAGGAATATTAATGGCCGAGGATTTGAGGTTTACCTGGTCAAAGTAGTTGGTTGGGTGTATAGGGAAACCCCAGGTCATTATCCGTGTATATATCCACTAGGTGAGACTGAAAATATAGTATTCTTACGATCCACACCATAATTACCTCCAGTATATCGATCGACACCTACTATGAATCCTCACTCGAAGCCATGGCTTCCATTCTACCACTATGGACGATTGGCTTCTCGCATTGACTATCTCTTCCTATAGTGATGCCTTTCTCATCATGATTCTAGATATTAGCTGCTGTAATCATCTTTTGCTAAGCAAGGATAAACTAAACAAGTCTCGAAGGAATACTCTCTCCTGA
>Ga0307511_10002138_pt1 | contig 20741 bp, 18 predicted proteins | sample 13_EM_MG_FD_200266 | JGI IMG/M metagenome (GOLD analysis project Ga0307511, IMG submission 200266) | Populus trichocarpa ectomycorrhiza microbial communities from riparian zone in the Pacific Northwest, United States - 13_EM | ecosystem: Host-associated > Plants > Roots > Unclassified | place...
TGGAAGTGCTAAGACAGCACCATAATAATCAAGTGGCAGGACATTGGGGAAGACACAGAACTCAAGAGCTAATCTCACGGAACTTTATATGGGACAAATGGCAAGAAGATGTTGCGAGGTATGTAGCAGGATGTGCTAAGTGTCAAAAAGCAAAAGCAGATAGGCATAGCAGGCAAACGAAATTGGTACCAATGCCAACTGAGGAACACCCCTTTGAAGAAATTACTATGGACTTTGTTGGAGAGCTACCAGAATCCGAAGACTTCAATGCTATACTCGTCATTACAGACTGGTTCACCAAAGTCCAGCACTACATACCGGCTAAGACGACATGGACCACAGAAGATGTAGCTAATATCTATATCACCGAGATATGGAGACTATATGGACTACCAAGGCATATTACATCTGACCGTGGCCCTCAGTTTGCCTCACGATTCCTTTGAGAACTAAATAGAAAGCTCAACATACGCCTACGCCTCTCCACTGCCTACCACCCACAAACTGATGGACTCAGTGAGCGAGCCATCAAGACACTCAAACAATACCTCCGCATCTTCTAGCATGATAGACAAAAACCTTAGAAGACTTGGCTGGCACTTGCTGAGTTTGCCTACAATACAACAACCCATTCTACCAATCAATACTCCTCTTACCGTAGCCTATATGGCTGGGACCCTCCCACCATCCACTTCAACAATGACTATGAACTCTCCTCCCCCTCTGCCGAAGAATGGCTGGACCGAATGACAACAGTCCACAACCAGATCCACCACACCCTCAAGCAAATCAATATTAAAAGAAGTGCTATTCATCTCGAAACGGCACGCAAGTTTGCTGTAAACGACTGGGTCTTGGGTGACCGCAGCAACCTACAAGTAAAAGCTGGGAATAACTATTCACTTAAGAATAAGTGGGTAGGACCTCACAAAGTCATCGAGACTATAGGAACCCATGCTTATAGGTTGGAAGTACCAGAAGGAACTTAGTGGGACAACGTCGTTTATACAACTCTCCTCAAACCATTCCGAACACGAGACGACCCCCAAGACATGGATGAGGATGAGGATAATGAGATATACGAGGTCGAGACTATCCTAAACTCCAGGAAATACGCAGGAGTTGTCAAATACAGGATACGATGGAAGGGTTATGATGAATTGGGAGACACTTGGGAAGAATTCGAGAGGTTGGACAATTATCCTGAGAAGCTCAAGGAGTATCGTAAGAAGTTCCCCAATAAGCCACGAGACGAACGAGACGTCGGAGGTTCAGACCTACCTCGAGTTAAAAGATTACGAAATACATGGTACCTTTTATCCTCCCTACTTGTCGCCTTTTCCCCCTGGGTTTTTTGGCAAGAGGATAGGTTTTTAATGGCCATGGCATGCATGTATAGGGTACACCAGTCTTGTGGGACTCCAGACACTGGGGATTGTGGGTATCTTAACAAAGTGTTAGTACCTTCCTACCGAAGTTACCTGAGCTGTTGCTAAGACCTATCTAGTTGTTCGGATAGTGTATTCAGGCGAGGACGCCTGCCTCAAAACAGGGAGTAATGTTATGGCTCAGGTGAAAGACCTCCGTTAGAGTGCGGTAACCAGCTTGCTATTGTATCATAAGACACTGCTAATGAAGTGGACTGATCACCCACCAGGCATGTGCGGATAAGTGCATCAATGACGGCGTTAAAGGAACTGGAATAGGGAAGTGTGTACTGTTAGGATTGGCCTCATGCATGTTATTTCTTCGATATATTTATGTTATGTTCTGAGAAGCGTCATTCATATGTCTCTACATTGTATTACAAGTTCACCTTATGCATGTCAGCCTGTGTGCATTGCGTTGCAATACTGCCTACCTTATCTATATATGTCAGACTGCGACGTTCCTAATTGGGAAGCTACTTCCCAGTTAGGCAACTACTGATGACAAGTCTACTTTCCCTTGTTAGGAAGTCTAGTCTAGATCTGCTAAATGGTTATCAGATCACGGCTTCTATATAGGTCGAAGCTTTTACATAGTTAATACAATAAGACCCAAGCAGTGTTCTAAGTCTCATACAGTTTTATTCTAATCGAGCCCACTCCTACACACGAGTTATAACTTCGTTTATACTTCCGCCCACCTATCTATCATATCTTTGAAGTATTTATGCTGTTTACATCTCGCCTGTAACAGTGTGCGATGGAATCCCCGCTGCGTCCGAACTTTCAGGGCCATTATAGTAGATTTGTTCTTGTTGTTCTTCCGGCGACTTGGCATAATCTTGTAGTGTATGGTCGAGTAAATTCAAGAAGAGGTGCCTCAACTCATCTTCGAAGTTCTGGGCATTCGTAGCTTATGCTGCATCTGTTGCCTTCTTTGTTCTGTCCAAATCTTCCTTGCTTGTATTAGTTTGTTTTCGGAGGTGCTGGAGTTTGAGATATTGCTTTTCCAAATGGTTCATGAGAGCACAAGCAGATTTAACAGCCCGCTTGCAAAACAGGTAAGCATCAAGATCCACATCCATTGGCTGTAGTATGGCGTACGAATGTTCATCCCATGTGGTAGTTTCTGCTCATTTTCGTTTCGACAGTTGCTGCTGGAGTTCGGGATCTTTTTTTTCCTAATGAATCTTGAGCATGCCAGCCGATTTGAAAGCCTGATTGCAAAATGGGCATAAACCAATTGTTGGACGTATGCTTGAGGAATCTATGGAAATGATGTGGGTAAACAAATGAGTTGGTGTTTATTTCCACCAGATTCAGCCTAAATCAGTTGCTTATGAGTCAACACGTATCCATTGTTTTTATATTCTGGTTGGTTGTCGTTCCCAAAAACATGTTTCCTTTTGTATTCTTGCCCTCAGTCCCTTCCAGCTCGAGATATAGAACCTGATAGGTTTATTGAAACCATTGTCTGTAAATCCACTAAGGTTTTGCACACGGTCACCCAGCCTCACTAGGCGATAGATATCGTCTATGTGATAACCTAACTTAACATGTTCAGAGCTTACTATATAAGTTAGTCTGGTTGGCACAAGCCCCTCAGAAGAGGTATGTAAGTGCCATGCAGTACCTCCACATAAGCGTAGTTTGGCTGGCACGAGAGTTTGTGCCAACCAGACTAACATAAGAATTTGTGCCAACCAGACTAATGTAGATAAAGGACCCATTTTCCGAAACATTATAGCACTAGGACTAGTCTGGTTGCTTACACAGGAGACCCTATTTCTTGTTTCCTAGAACGTATTTATCAATCCAAATATTGATATATAGTACGCAGTTCCCAAGGATCACTACACATCCAAAATCAACCCTGTGCTAGCCCAAGACAGTTGTGCTCAGAGATACCACATAGCAAGACTAGTTTAACATTTTTAGCATAATCTCAATTCTAGATCTTGCTTCCAGGCCTGGAACGTGATAGCTGCATATATTTTAGTAAACTCTGTTAATAAATGTATACTAGCATTTATAAGGTTTAGCATGCAGCCGCCAGGGATTGCTACATGCCCGATTTCGTCCCTTGATGCTTACATATGTTAGCCTTATATAGTTGTGCCCAGAGATTACATCTTGCTTCCGGAACTAGGTAATTTAACGCACAGGAGCGGTCATGCTAACCAGACTAATGTAGGCATTCCAGCCGTCAGATCCCATTGAGACTAGGTCGGTTCAAACATAGTTCATTACTATAATAGTCCATGTTCCAGCTAATCTGGCATAGTTCTAGCAAAATAATGCATAGTCTGTTTGGCAGGGCTGAAATGTTCGCACAAAAAGTACTACCTAGGCACAAAGGTATCCAAACAACCAGTCATCGAATGCGTGTGGGAAGAAAGGGACCGAAGAGATAGAGCAAGTTGGATAGCCAAATCTGACGAAATCTGGCCAAACAGTGTACCTATTATATTGTGAATATATTCTGGCCAAATATCTGCATTCTCTAGTCTGCTTGGCAGGGCTCAAGTGTTCAGATACAAGCAAAAAGCACTACCTAGACAAGCGTTTCGAAACCACTAGTTATCGGACGTATATAGGAGAAAGAGGCCGTGGATATCGAGCAAATGTTCTGGCCATATCTGACCAAACCGTGTACTTATTCCAGTGGGAATGTATTCTGGCCAAATCTTTGCACCACTTAAACAGAAGAGTATCGAAACTGCTAGTCATCGGACGCATTGAGGAAGAAAGAGGTTGGGGATATTAGGCAACTTTTCTGGGCATATCAGGCCAAACCGTGCACTTGTTCCAGTGTGAATATATTGTGGCCAAATCTCTGCACTAGCTAAACACAAGGGTATTGAAACCAACAGTTATTGGACACATGTAGGAAGAAAGTGGCCAGTAAGATTGAGCAAGTACTCTGGCCAAAGTGTATACTTGCAGGTGAATGTATTAAAAGTAGTACTATAGCTAGAAATATAAAAGGGCCGTCTTTCCACAGGTTAGAATTGCCAAACCAGTACTGCTTTCCACTGATCCGAATACAATCCGAACTGTTCAGACATTAAAGGTACACTACACATCAGTTATTGGACAAGGGTATTCAACTAATTTGAGTATTACTAGATTAGGTAGTCAAGTATGTCACGACCACTAGCGAAAGAAGAACAGGCAACAACACATGCTATGATGAAGCCACTATTTGTATTGGGATACTATGGCAACTGAGTATGGAGCTGGAGAGTCGAGAACTGGCGGAATAACCGAATCACAGTGGCAAAGAAGAGTAAACAGAGGAAAGATCAAGTAATAGTTCCGCAATTCGTATCACTTGCATAGCTTTTGCTGACATATATTATGTGAGTAATGGAGATTTGGAACTCTCTATCTATTGCCTAAAATTCTGTAGAAGTTGAGAAGAAACGTTTATGGCTACAAAACGTATAATACATGAAAATGACTCTTGCTAGAGCGTGCGAAATTGGCAGACTTGCCAGCGTTGCATGAAGATTCTCTGCGAGGTCTGGTAGTTGTCAGATGATAGGCTAGAATCTCTTGAACGATCCTTCCTAACAAAAACACTCCTAACAAAGAAACTAAAATTCACTTGACTTTTGCTGGTTTTGGCTGTTCGGCGCACATATACCAAGTTACCCTGATTGCTGCATTATACTCAGCCTCACCACATCCTACCCCCCTTTTTATACTTCCCATACCCCTTGCTACAAAACATGGGCAATGGATCGTGATTATGGTCAAAAATAAGCACTTGAAGTTCCAACATTCATATGCGAATATGGACTTTTCGCATGACAAGAAAACCACATATTCCATTCATTCTTATCACTCGCATAGCTACCATTATCCTAGTTCTATGCCAACGATCATTCCTTCTCTTCCTTAACTTCCACCACCTCCGCCTTCAACACCTTCATAATTTTCCCCAGCAACCTAGTTGCATGCTTCTTCCCCGGCCTCTCTCCTCCAAACAATACCCTCATGGCCCCCTCCACTGCCAACGCATTATTCTTCTCTTCCTCCCCCCGAGCTGCCCTCTTAAGCTCTTCTACTCCTTCATCAACGCCCCAGTTGATAACAGGAATGCCTACCCCATATCTACTCCTCTTACCCTCGGTTTGGCTTGTAGCGTCCCATCTACACTTCCTTGGAGTGATAGGGGAGTCCGCAGCATTTACCTCACTCTCTTCACCATCACCGACCTCCTTCTCGTTAGTTTCTTCCACACTTTCCTCAAGACCAAAGGCATCTTCGGGTCCAGAAAGATCTTCAGCTATTGTTAAGCGAGTTGCAGAATATCCATGAGAGATAGACCCTTGCTTTTATATGGCTTCTTCAGAACTAGGAGTTACCCTCATGACCTCCTCTTCTACCACGCCGTCAGAGTGAGCAGCAGTTTCCCCCGAAGACAAAGAAGGCAACACAGGGGTGATAACCACAGTCTGACTAGCAGTCTGGGTCTCCACATTGGTTACCTGACCAGCAGAACCAACCCTGCCAGATCCCTCCTCTTCAGAAGTCTACTTACTAGCAGCTGACTTCAGCTTCTTGATATCTTTGCCGGTTACATCCCTCGATGTCAACAAAGGCACCTTCTTCGTCTGCTTTGCCGCCAACCTCTCGGCAATCCTCTTCTCCAACAACTCCTCCGCTGCTGCCCACTCTGTGTGGTTCTCCGAGAATACCGCGAGTGTCCTTAGGAACTCTTCAGCCAGCCACGGAGGCATCAGGTGTCCCACCAAATCTTCCCAACCCTCGCTCCAGCTTGGTTCCAATCTTTCCTTTGCCTTAGATTTCCTCTGCTCCGATTTTGTGTGGAAATCCGCCAAGGGAAGTATGGTTGTGGCGAAGTCGAGCTCAGTTTGTGCTATGGCCCTATCAACCTCTATATCAGTGTAGGCGGCATCAGTTTAGCCCTCTATAACCTCTTTCTGGACCAATGCTGCGAACGAAACCTGTTCTGCTTGCTCCTGAGTTAGCCGGGCTACCTCCACAGCTAGCTCATACTTTTCCTTTCCTTCCCACTTATCTATCTTAGCCAGGTACCTCTCCCTTAGGCCCTGGCTCTTCTTGATAATCTTACTGGTGGTGTTGACAATAGTTGTTGTCATTTTTGTTGAATGATATTGTTGTTCGAGATTGTAGGGCAGATAGAGAAAATGCGCGGTTGAAGTTTGCATTATACTCCGGATCTGAGTATAGTATAGTATTCCAGCCGATTCTATAAAGTTCGTTATGATTCGGTGAAGGTTCCTCGAGAATCCCCTGGATTACCCTGAACTCTGTAACATTCCATTGATATTCCACCCTCCACTAAAAAACTTCAGACCCCTCGAAATAATATTCCATTGGGTTCTCTTAACCTCAACTATTTCGAATCTCAAATCCTGACCTTCAAATTTTGGGTTCATCATGGCCTAATTCCTATACTTGATCCGCTTGGCCAATATATTTCCTTACCCTCCTCTCCATTCTCTCATTCTCTTATTCGTCCTCTTTAGTCAATCAATTACGTAGTGTAATGGGCGATGCCAATAGTATTACCGTGGGCCGTTTACCAGAGTCTATACTATCACCAGAGTGATAGTGTATGTCTGTTATTGGTTCTGCTAAGTCGAGGACTTAGAGGGTCTTTGAGAGCATACAGATTTCCCAAGCAGGAAGAGAATTAACAGTTGTAATCTCTCTGTATTGAAGCTATCTAAGGCTTGTCTGAACTCTGTCTGAAGCGATCTGATCTGAGAATCCTCCTCCAGAAGGGCGGATCGGCTTAGTACTGATACTCGGCGCCAAGCCTTCTGAAGTCTGAAAAACCTGTTTTTTGGCTTTTCCAGAAAGCACTCCTCCATGACCATAAATACCGGCGTGAGAGGTCAGGCCTCCAGTACTCAGAAATACAGGTTTAGATGCATAATGCATTATGATAAAGGAAAAGTATATAAGGACCAGATACGCTCAAGGCAGTAGCACATAAGGTACTATGCTCAAGCCATCTGGTATGCATGATAGGTGCTAGGAAATGTGTACTAAGACAAATATAAGAAACGGTCTTCCATTACACTTCCCCACTTAAAAGGATTTCCTACTCTTGTTGTCTTGCTCAAGCTGGAGGTAGTTCGAAATAACAAGTGCAAGCACGACAGTTATGAGAATAGCAATCTTCCCAATGAACTGTAGGAGACCAACGTAACTTCCAAATAATCCATAATAAACATATATGACATAAGGAACAATGAAAACATCTGATAGATACCTTATTTGCGATACTTTCTTCCATTGTCTATTCAGAATAACAATTAAAAGAACAAGAAGGAACACGGGATTGCAAGGTTAATTAACCTGGTACGAATCAGTACTTTAGGAAAACATTAAAGATATCTTCGGCAATGTTGGTAACAGCAGAGGTGAGGTCTCCATTTTCAGAACTGGGGGCAAGAACTCTGTCTGGCTCAGTTTGAACTATTGACTTGGGGGTTTCTCAAGTGTGACGCTTCTTGTGTTTCTTAGAGGATCTTCGTTGCTTGAAGGTGCTGGAATAGTTTTCGCTTATCCAAAAATCTAGAACTATTTTAAGGCTGAAGTCCTCTAAGTTGATCAATTTATCGTTATCACTTCCATAACCTTTCCAACGTACCAGGTATTGGCTTTTTCCAGTACGAGAGGCAGTACGAAATTCGAGTACTCGTTTGACTTCCCATCTCCCTTCCATTACCTCACTAGGTTGTTTCCCGTAACAACCTGGAAAGTTGGTCGAATCCTTTTCGACATAAGGTTTGATCTTGCTGATGTGGAAGGTATTGTGGATAAGAGAAAGTCGACTGTCTGTTGACTAGTCGAGTGTATAGTTGTTCTCCTTCTTGTTGACGTGTTGGATGCGGAACGGTCCGACCCATCTAGGTTTGAGTTTCCTAGATATGTTCAAGAGGTTGATATTCTCCATGGAGAGAAGAACCTTCTGGCCGGCTGAAAGAAGTGGTGGAACAGACCCCTTCTTGTTGGCTTGTTTTGCCTGCTTGACTTTGGAGGAGCATAGGTTGCGAGAGATGTCAAGATGACGTTCCTCTGCAGGGGTATAAGGAGTGATTGGATAGGGGAAGGAAAAAGGACCTAGCTGTGCCTCAAAGCCTAAGAGTGAAAAGAATGGACTGTGTTATCTTGCGGTGTCGTCTCGAGAATTCAGCTTGAGCTGGATCTCGGGCAGTTGGTGCAGCCATTCGTTTCCTTCGACCTTGCACTCTCATATGGCTTGGAGTATTGCCTTGTTGGCAACTTCTGACTGACTGTCCGTCTGAGGCTGGTATGCTGTAGACGGTTCCAACTTGATTCCCTTTCTTGCTGCCCAAACCTTGAAATAGTCTGATATAAAGAGAGTGTCTCTATCAAAAACAATATAATAGGGATAACCGATAACAGAAGCAACGTGCATATCAAAGGTATTAATGCACTGCTCTGCCGTAAAATTATCAGAAACTGGAATGAGAAACATAAATCCTGATTATCTAAAGACAATCGTCCAAAGTCTTGAAAAGCAAATCATATGATCATCTTCCGAAGGAATATTTGAGTATAAGGTAGAACAATAAGTGAAAACAGGTGACATGTTAAGAAAATCCATAGTGATATCCGTCCAGGCTCTTGTAGGAACATACGATATGGTTACTTGTTCTAGTGGTTGTTTGTTGCTATACTTCGTCCATTGACAGGTATCATAACTTACCACGTATTCCTTAACGAGCCTTGAAAATAGCTGGCAAATAAATTTATCAGTCAACTACTACAATGTTTTCTCAACTCCGCCATGTGCCGTAGCATCATGAGCTTTCTTGATTGCAGCTTCGAGGTAGTTCTTACCATTGATGTCGAACATGCTTGGTAGTACCAGTCTCCATTCTTCTTTCTCACTCTTCTTATACAAGAACCCATTGTCCTTGCTTGCTCCTTTCTTTCCTTTTGCAGCATTGTAGAGCTGACTTCACATTGGGCATATCTTAATACATGTGATGTAGGCATTCTTTATTCTGTCATCTTTGTCAACCTACGCAACGAGATAGAAGTCAGAGTCGTCTTTGGGGCCGTCTTCGAGATCTAAGTATATCTTTGCCATATTGGTTGCTGGCATGATTCTGTACCTAAGGTCTACGTCTGCCTTGTGTTTCGCTTTACATGTTGCTGCATAGTGTCCATCACCTTTACAGAAGTTGCAACTACGAGGGGCAGTGGGTGCAGGAGGAATTGACGTCTTCTCCTGTGTTTGAGGATCGTGAAAAATATTGTTCTCCTCACTGTTTGTGTGGTGTTGTTGGTGCATAAATCCCACTCCTGGCACATATCTCATAGGATTAGTTGGAGGTAGGAGGGTATTATGACCTTGATTAGATCCGCTAGCTTCTCCGGAAGCTGCATTGCGTTGTGATCTGGTAGTGACTGCGGCAGAGAGGAAGGAGCATCTTTCCTCATCTGGTACGATCTTAATGTTATAGTCCTATGGGTTGTTTTGTTTGGTTTGTTGACCTCATGGTTCGTGGCGGGAAATAGAAGCGTTCCTAATTGCCAATTCTTCCGCAGACCACATATTGATATTAAGATCAGGAATGTCAATATCGGGAGTCTCATAGGAGGGGGTGTTGTTAGGAGGCATTGTGGTGGCTTTCAATTTCCCTGAGTCTTGCTGACTCGACTGGAGTTCCTTCTCCTTTTGATAAACTGCCTCCGCTAGAGTGCAGTCTAGACATCCATGTCCATAGGTTCCCCAAACCGAGCATCTGGTGGTGGGAAAGCAGGGGTTACCATTTTGGTGTGAGCTACCATGTGAGCGGCAGTAGTAGTCATGACAGTCCGCATTGTGTTGTTTTCTGAGTTACTTGTAGTGTTCCCAGGCCTTATTTACGATATCTGTAATGATTGAAAGGATGTTATTGTCGGTAGTAACTGAGGAGATATCATCTGCGGGAGTGCTATCAAAGATTTCTTCCGGGATGGTGGAGAGGGTATCCTCATTTAATTGTATTTCTTCCTCCTTGATGTCGTCGTAGTCTTCGTAGTCTCCGTTATTCTCATCGTCGAGATAGGGACAAGAGGGGTGGTGACCTAAGCTTTCGTCAGGGCCTGCGCCATTATTGTAGTTGCAGTCCGTATACTTGAAGTTGATTCAGCCGCAAGAGACCATTTTGAATTCTTCTAGAATGGGAGAAATAGCTAGGTTGGTGGTTCTAATAGAGGTATCCTAAGGTTCCGTGTTGTCTTCAATAGGGTCGATGCTCTGAGGAATGAAGTCTTGTTCCTTGGTGGGATCAAGGCAGTATTTATGCTTCCTTGATAGAGGGTCTGCCAAAAGGTTTTCTTTTCCACCCGTATGCTCAATGACCAAGTCGAATTCTCGTACGTAAACTTGCCAACGAGCTAGCTTCTGAAATGTTTGTCATGGCCGTTGGAATGACAGTAGTGGTTGGTGATCCATGAGAACCGTGAACTTGTGGTCTCGGAGTTGAGCCTCAAAAGATTTTAGGAAGTCAATAATAGCAAGTAACTCCTTTTGATAGGTGGGGTACTTCAGCTGTGCGGGGCTGAATTTCCAAGAATAAAAACTATAGGGTCGAATTGATCCTAGTTCTCCTGGTCCTATCCATAATCCTAGTCCAATATCACTAGCATCCAATACTACTAGGTATTTTGGCGCTTCCAAGAAGTGGTACCAGGGTTTGAGAATTTGCAGGGAATTTACAAGTTCCTTGATTTTCTCGAGTACCCTAGTATGGGTGTCTGTCCATCTCCAGGATACATTTTCACCTTGCAGTTCTGACAGGGTCCTTGACCAGGAGGCCAATTCCAGACAAAACTTGCTTAGGAATATGACAAGGCCGAGTATACCCCGCAATTCCTAGCGTTTGCTGGGAACCTTGAAGTGTAATACTTTCTTGCGTTTCTTAGAGTCCATATGTAACCCATCTGGAGTTATTATGTGTCCTAAAATATCTAGACGTTTGGTGAAGAACTGGCACTTGCTAGCCTGTAACCAAAACCTCTCGTCAAGGAGCCGTGGTAGAACCTTGCGTAAGGTAGCTACATGTTTGTCGTAGGTATCTGAAAAGATGATGATATCGTCAATATAGATGATAAGGTCCTTAAAGACCATCTCCTTAAAGATTTCGTACATGGCTCATACCATGGTGGCAGGAGCATTGCGGTCACCTTGTTGCATAATGTGAATGCAGTAATATCCAATGTGTGTGAAGAAGGTGGAGTGTTGTTCCGAGTCTTCTTCGATTCTGATATTGTGGTACATCTTCAAAGAAATTTTGGCGCCCTGAAGCCCTGCAGTGGCGCCCTGATGCCAGCGGTTTTGCTGCTGCCTCTAGGAGTGCTAGGACTTTCAGGGCATCAGGACGCCACTAGGCCTGAACGCTGGCGTCCGGGCACCTAAATATCAGTGATTTCGGACACATTTGGGGCGTTTTCGTATGAATTTGTGGCTCCTGGTAGCGCCCTGATGCCAACGATCTTAAATGATGGCGTCCAGGCACCCACGGTCGCGATCGCTGCCTTCCAGATTGTCACCTTGCCGCTAAGGGCGCCAGTAGCACCCGAGGCACTAGAGGCAAGCTACCTTCCATCCTGATATACCCACCTGCTAGGTCAATCTTGCTCTAATATTTCCGAGCAGCGACTAGCTCCATGAGTTCCTCAATACTTGGTAGGGGTGTGTGGTTGGGATCAACCACATTATTCCGAACCCTGGTGACTAGTATACGCCGTAGTTTAGTGGGATTATCTCGTTTGGCTTGTACGAACCGGACTACCGCATTGGTATCATCTTCTGCATGATAAATTTGACCTGAGGCTTCTTATTCGGTGAGCTGTATCGTGAGCTCTGCATAAAATTTGGAGGGTGAGGGTCACCATTTTGGTACACATGTAGAGGCGGGTTTCGGGCATATTCAGTGGTTGATAGTTCTGAGGAGTGGCAACTCGTTGGGTGTGGTTGCCGGAAATAACTGGGCAAATTCAATGAAGGGGTTGAATTCCCGACTTTCACCAAAGTTCATAGCTGAGACTATGAATTTGAAGAGTGGTAGAAGATTGTCTGGTACTTCATCTTCTATAGTGAGTCCTGCAGACATAACTTGCTCCATAGCAAGACCTGCCTTCCTCTATTCCTTGAGTGCAAAGCATACCATTTCTTCCAGTTGGATGGTAACAGGCTTTGGTCCAGCTGGGATTAAAGCATTCCGAGCTGTAAGCCCTGGCTTGCCTAGTTTCATATCCCAGCCCACGAGATGTGCTACACAGAGAGTTCTTGTTTCCGTATATCCTCTATAGTCTATTTGGACATCACATGCCTTTTCTATCACACTCTTTGATCCCTTGATCACGGTGTTAAGTGACTTCTTGTGGATGCCATAGGTATGTAGGCCATATAGGCATGCGAATTGTGTATTGATGAGATCTCCGCCGGTGGTCTGTAAATCCACAATGGCTAATACAGGGTGGCCGTTAACCTTGGCCCGAACCCTGCCGTAGTCTAACTCTTCGGGAGACTGGTGTTTTGTATTGGTTTTGCCCTTGTAATTCTTCTTGGCGATAGCTGGTTTGTTGGTGTATTGCAGGGATAGAACTTATGCAGCGGTGTACATGGGTTGTTTGGATATTCGCTTCTTGCATTCCTTGAAGGTGTGACAAAGTGCACCGCACCATACACACTTCCGTTCCCTGATCAACTTCATCTTGTTTTGTGATATTAACATCTTATTAACCACTTCCCAGTCAGGATCCTTGGTGCTTGTTGTTTTCGTAGCAGGGGTCCTTCCAGGATTAGAACCTGTTTTCTTGCTGTCTTTCTTCCGATCCCTGCGGTGATTGTGACTGGGATTAAGAGCTGGTTGGGTAGTTGGCTGGCATGCAGGTTTGGGTGTAGTTGAGATCTACTCATGTTTTAGTACAGCCTCGTATGATTCCACCTTCTTGACTAGGTCGTTGAACGTCCAAGAATCAAGTATTTGGGGAACCAGGGTGGTTTTCATGTGATCCTGTAGGTGGGTGAGGAATTTTCTATGTTTTACTTCTTCCGAGATGTATTGGTTTCCATTCTTGTCCATAAGTTTAATCCGAAGTTCCTACACTGGCAGCCATTTGGCAAAGGTTTTGATACCCATGTGTCGTCCATCCTTGTGAGGTAAGGCGGTCTCCCATTCTTTCTATAGGAGGTCCTTGCTAGTGGAGGGAATAAGGAATTCCCATAGCACTAACATGAAGCTGAAAAAGGACGCCTTGTCCATTTCCTTAATGAGGTGGTAGTCATAAGTAGTGAGTGCGCCGCCTTGCACTTTGAATTCGATAAACTCTAGCGCTTCCTTCGATTCCAATCGTATACCTTTCATACTTAACCATCTCTGTATCGTATTGACCCAAGTGTCAAAATACTGTAAGTCTCGCCATTTCTTATCTCCATTATTGGGATTTTCTGGAGCATCAATCTTGATACCCTTCATGTGTTTAGACATTTTTGATGACGTCTCAAGTATCAGGATTCCCGTCGTCGTTTCCTATTGCTGTTGTTCTGGTGTCTTACCACGATCTGTCCGTTTCTTGATCTCCTTGATCTTCTTTGGTTTGCATATACTTCTTTGACTATAGACTGATGATTCCCTGCTAGAGATGCCACTGCTACAGCTACTATCGTATCCATCATCACCTCCTCCACCTGCTGTGGTGCCCTGTCTTAAGGGAGGGGTTAGATCCTCATTATCTCCTCCATTGTGTGCATTACCAGCATCAGAGGTATATTTCATAATGTCATCTTCTGGCACGATACCAGTTTGAGATCCTGTACTGACTTCTGGAGCGGACCGTTGTCTGGTTGGCGTCTCAGAGAGGTTTCTTCTGTCTTGTCCTTTAGGTCATTTGGCTATAGGTGGGTCCTCAAATTGCTCTGGTACCACAGGTAAAAGGAGGTGCTGACCACATAGCATGAAGGACATAATATTATCCCATTCCCTCAGAACCTAGTGAGGTTCTGTGAGTTGAAGAATTTTGGGGTGTTTGAAGCCCTCCATAAGCACCGTGGTAAGCTCCAGGTCTTTGCTTTCAAATGGAATAGTGGTGTTCCACAAGTAGTGTTTGGTTGTTGATTCGAGAAGCAGTTGGATGTCTTTTGGATGAAAGCAGGGAAGGTATCCCAACGTTTGTGTAAAGGCAAAGATATCGTGTATTTGTGGTTGTACTTTCTTTCAATTTGCTTCTATCATAGGAGGTGATTCAAATACCCATGTTGTGAGAGGAGAGTCTTCTTCTGGTTTCAGAACATCGATGGTGTAGATGGTGAGAGGCGGTGGTTTGACTGATTCCTGGAACGTTTGTGGTTCAGGAGTTTCTCTTTTCTTTCGTGGAGTGTCGGAGATTAACTTCTTAATATTTTCGGGAATCATAGCTAATCTTCTCGACTTGTTGTAGCTGTACGGCTTGCCCGTCTTGGAGGCCACAATGTCGGTTACTGGTTCAGATATTACGAGTTATTTTTCCCCCTTGTCCGTATATTGTGGGTACAAGTACGTCGCTCCGAACGTGAGTGATTTCCGATCGACTTCTGATGACTGTCGCTTGGCTGCCTGTTCAATATGTAGATAGGATAGTGGGAACGAGAAAAGCACGGATGCTGGTTCGTCATTTTCTTCCACTCCTACTATGGTAGGTACTCCTGAAGCGTAGGTTATACCAACAATGACTAAGATGCCCTTCCCGATGGAAGATTTTGGAGATAGTGAGGGTGGCGGCAAATAGACCCTGAGATGGTCTCCTTATATGAAAGAATTGGATAGCTTAAACTCCTCGCGTTTTGAGCTGATGCCAACTGAAAGTGGTTTAGTTAGGAAGGAGGATAGATGTACCTCCCCTGTGAGAAATCTAGTGTTGGATGGAACAGGAAGTAACTCTGTAGTTCCTGCTGTACTTTCGTATATTTCTTCTAATGGTGAGAAGAACGAGGGTAAGCCTTAGAATGGTGATGCGTATTTGTATGCTGCGATTATTCCTGGGACGTATGGTGCCGCGATGTCTTATACTCTCTGGTATAAGAAGATGAAGAGGGATTGTAGTTGCCAGGAATGCAAGAGGTGGTGACGATATTAGTGGGATAAGGTGATCGAACAAGGGTGGAATTGTTTAATGGTGTATACCACTGCCCGTTAGAGCTCTGTCTTGTCTTGCACAAGGTCTTCTATTCACTACAGGTTGAGAATATCTCTGTCTTGGTGGTGGATTCTTGTTGCTAGCTTTTCGTTGAATGTAATGTGTTTGTTGCATATGTTGACGTCCAATATGGGTGATACCTGAAAAGGTATTATAAATATACTAACGGGTGATCAGTCCGTGGTGGTGGTTTTAACAGTTAGATTATTTTGTGTGTTAAAAAAAATATAATGGGCGATGCCAATAGTAGCACTGCAGGTTGTTTAATAGAGTCTATACTATTACCGGAGTGATAGTGTATGTCTGTTATTGGTTGCGTTAAGTCGAGGACTCAGAGGGCCTTTAAGAGCATTCAGATTTCCAAGTAGAAAGAGAATTAACAGATTTAATCTTTCTGGATTGAAGCTATCTAAAGCTTGTCTGAACTCTGTCTGAAGTGATCTAATCTAAGAATCCTCCTCCAGAAAGGCAGATCGGCTCAATACTTAGACTAGCTGCCAAACCTTCTAAAGTCTGAAAAACCTGTTTTCTGGCCTTCCCAGAAAACCTGCTTTTTGGCCATTCCAGAAAGCACTTCTCCATGACCATAAATACAGGTGTGGGAGGTCAGGCCTCCAGTACTCAGAAATACAGTTGTGGATGCGTAATGCATCACGATAAAGGAAAAGTACATAAGAACTGGATACCCTCAAGGCAGTAGTACATAAGGTACTATGCTTGAGCCATCTGGTATACATGATAGGGGCTAGGAAATGCGTACTAAGACAAATATAAGAAACGGTCTTCCGTTACACTTTCACTGAGTTATATGTTGGTTGAGGTGGTCTTGTCTTAAATCCTGCATTTAATTCCATATTTTCTTATACCTTATTACTCAATTCTGGTGCTTCTTGGAAGGTTAGATAGTTTAAATATACTTAGAAGATTAACCCTATTTCTTCTGTATTTAGTTCATATTGGTTGAAGAGGCAATATATTTGGACTTGATTCATATATTGATTCCTTTTGTTCAGGTTATTTTCCCACTATTGTTTTGTTGAAACTGGAGTTCTGATTATCCTTGCTGGTATTAATCCCTTTTCCTCTACTGTAATTGTTTTTTGTACTGCATCTTTTTCTTCAATATCTTTTCCACTTGGGATGGCTTTTTGGGGTGTTTCTGGAGGTACTAACTTTTTAAGTAGTTCTTTTGCCTCATCAGGAGTTTAAGCCTTCCTTCTTCTCTTGGTGCCAACTTTGGCACCTTTCTTATCTTTCCTGCGGGTAGCAAACATGTCTATCTTCAGGAATTATACCACTGATAATTTGGGGAGGCTTTGTTTCCTTCTGGCTATTCCCTCTTTTGTGGATCCTGATGAGGAGAAATCCTTTTCAGTTTCCTGTGATAGTCCTAAGGACTATTTCTTTGGGCAGATGGGGGCTAGACCAGAGCCTTCTTCTGTTTAGTCTGATCCTTCTTTTGGTGAAAAAAAGAAGGTTAAAGAGGTCAGGTTTGTGGATGGCCTCAATACTACTCTAAGGGGTATTCTTCCTACTTACAATAGGAGTACTTTTTGGAGGGCTAGGGGTTGGACTGCCAGGGAGGCTTATTCTTTCTGGCAGGAGAGGTATAGGTAGTGTCCTTGCTGTAAGTATAAGGACAGGTGTGATTGGTAGTTCTCTTTGGGTTTTTCTTGGGTTTGGGATACTAGATATCCTTTGGGGAAGTATCACTCTTCTGCTTGTTGGGGATGTAGTGAGTATTGCAAGTAAGTTTCTTAATTGCTTTTTATTCTTATTGGCTTTTTACTAATGTTTCCTACTAGATTTGTTAATGAGCCTTTCCTTGGTACTAAGTCTTACCAGTTCAGATAACTAGTTCTATTTGTTTCTTTATATATCTTAATATGATATTTTTTTCAATTGGTGTGTTGCAAGTTTCTGTTCTATTTCTTATGCAGGTTCTGTTGTGCTATTGCTTGTTGTATGTTTTCTTTTTGCTGACAATCAGGCTTGGTTCTACTATGGTTTCTTATCCACTATAGTTTTATAGTACTTGGTAAGTAGTTTCTTTACTACTTGTGCATAAGATTATAGGCTAGGGTGATCAAGCCTACCTTGATATAAAAGTCTTTCTTATGTTAAAAAAATGTAAATGGGGACCTAAAGTATTTAGGGTGGAATATTACCCTGAAGTAATATTCCAGAACTACTAAGTACTTTAAAGGCTAAGTGTTTGGCTTCTAGTATTGGATTATTAAGTTCTGAGTAAGAGTCCTCATGGGACTAGAATTAACTAGTGGAACTCTTATATTTGTTGTATCTAACTATTCTGTGTCTGTCTTCTCCAGGTTTGATCCTCTTAGCTGGAGGCAGACCTTTAGCCCTTAAGTATTACATACTAAGACTAGCTGTGACTCAATATTGTGGCTGTGCTATAGTAGTGAATCATACATGATTTGAAATCCATCTCTGACTTATTAAGTTAGTCATAACCTTAGAGTCACACATAAGTCATAGGAAATTATTAAGTCATAGGTGACTCATAGTTAACATGTGAAATTAAAGAAATTACATATGATTCTTCCAACATAATTAACTAGGCAGGTTAGTATAACTTAGTAAGAAATTACATAGTAGATGTTAGTTCAGGGTAAGTTGTGAGGTAGTGATAGATCAGCATACTGATAATATCACTTCCTTACAATGACAGGTAATAATAAGAAAATATGACAAGTAATCTATAAGGAAAAAACAAGAAGACTAATTCCAAATAATCCTTCCTAATTCTAACATGTCCAAAAAGATTAGCTGACAAAAGAGGCCAAAAACGTGCCTTAATATAAGCCAATAAAATCCACCAAAACTACCATAGATAAAACACATGTATAGAAAACATATACTAGAAATCTAGTTCCTTACAATAGGTAACGTATCAGAAGCCAGATTGGTCTAAATGATAGAAGGTTAAAAGTTTAATCTGAAGTCTTCTGTAGATATAAACTATTTTCTTACATCAATAAAGAATTTTTAGCACCCTGACACCCTGCTGTAGCCCTCAGACGCTAGGTCTTTCTACCCTTTCCTCTAGTGTTCCTTATACCTATAAGGTGCCCATACACTACTACCCACAATTGCTACCTCTTAGTCATCCAAATAATAGTAATTCCAAGCAGAATTAGAGTATTTTATGGTGAGTTTATGGTGCCCAAGGCACCCTGGAGCCTACGTTCTAAGAGAGTAGCGTTCGGGCATCCTCGGTCTAGACTATGGCCTTCTAGATTGTCAGCTTGTCTCTAGGTAGTGCTGGTGGCGTCTAAAGCTGCAGGGGCAAGGCAGATTCTTTGTAGATATGAGTTAGTTATTATAGTGTTTACTCCCTTACTCACTAAGAGACATCCTTTTCTGCTACTTCAAATATTTTTCAAACATTATGCAGTATCTCCTATTATTGTTAGAAGTAGTGTAGAGTCTTCTATTTATTATGTAACTAGGTCTAGAGAAAGTAATAGATGATTGCATAAATCTATACATTAGCTAGTAATAGTATATTAAAATATACTAGATAGGAGTAACTGTCTTAGCCCTTTCTGTTACTAGTATAGCCCTATACAGCTGTTAAAACAAGCCTTTCAGAGTAGTCTATATGCTTCCAGTAACAATTCAAATCTTTTCTCTTTTAGAAAATACAATATATATATAAATATTCATTTGATTACTATATCAATACAAAGAGTAAAAGCAGAAAGCTTTCATAGTTGCATGCTTCCATACTCATAGTCTTTATAAGAGATAAGAATTATACCTATCCAAACTATCATAAAGTTCGATAGAAGAGCATCTCACACAAATTGGACTATTAGTGAGGAGGTTACAGTCCCATACATTTATGCCTAATGCCTCTAACATATTTTTATTTCTAGCTGAAGTAGTTTTTCAAAAGGAAGTTTGCTGTAACTTTAGTTAGTATGGCTATTCCTACATATAGTACCTACTGGGTACCTGACAATATAGATGGATCTAGAGGACATATTAGATATAACATTTACAGGATTTAATAAGTAGGTATAGTCTGAATGATCTGGAAGATTCTCAAATATTGGGTCAACAAATAGCAGCCTTTCAAGCTTAGACTAGCTACAAGAAGAAAATCTGTAATAGTTGAAAACTTGCATGATAGCCGTCCAAAGAGTCCTGGAGGATATTAGTTGTATTATACTTGAGATAACCTATGTATGTACATAACGATGATCCTCTCCAAAACTTAACGGACATCACCGTGCAATATCGTGGAATATTCCCTAAAAAAGGGGGGTGTTTCTTTCGTACATTTACAAAACCAATCCACGGTGAATTAAACTCCATGGCCACTGACTGACCCAGGAAAACCCCGCACAGTTGCGAACTGACGCCGCCCCTGCAAGGTCCACGCCAATACCGCGTGTCCAGACCCATGTCTATCCACGATACCTATCGCGTAGTCGGTTGCGAGACTATGTACATCTGTAATTATGCGCATGCATACCAGGGTATCTCTCGAGTCACCGGTCAAAAGAGCATCCCGCAGGGCCTAGTGCCAATATACTTTGGAAGTAGTGGCTATATTCGCAATTGTCAATTGTCCCTTCCGTGCCGGTGCTGGGATAAAATAAATGGAGTTATACAGAGTAATATGGTATATATACCCATACCGCACAACCATCTCTTGTCTTGTCTTGTCTTGACATCGACGTCGGGTACCCACATTCTTTAGATTTTCCATACATATTGTAAAACTAAGAGATGCTTCCTCAATTCCTTGTCTCAGCCGCTGTAGCGCTCAGCAGTCTTGCGCTCGGCACCTCCGCCACTCCCGCCCCAAGATCACCCTCCTGCGGATTCAAGAAGCTGAAATACGTCTTCTCCTTGTACGTTCCCTTCCTTCGATTAAACAATTTGGAAAAGTGAATTCGAAGCTAGAATATTGACAATACGGGGTGCGTGTAAATAGTGGTGATTCGTATACCCAAACCGGCTTCAACCTAACCAATGGTTCTCCTCTCCCCTCCGTCGGAAACCCCATGGGGAACCCCCCTTGGCCTGGATGGACTGCTTCAAAGTACTTCACCCCACCACCTCGCTGACCATAACCCC
>Ga0307511_10002139_pt1 | contig 20739 bp, 23 predicted proteins | sample 13_EM_MG_FD_200266 | JGI IMG/M metagenome (GOLD analysis project Ga0307511, IMG submission 200266) | Populus trichocarpa ectomycorrhiza microbial communities from riparian zone in the Pacific Northwest, United States - 13_EM | ecosystem: Host-associated > Plants > Roots > Unclassified | place...
ATATGCCTCCTCATAAACGCCCTCATCTGTCCCCGTCGGACTCTCACTTACCACAAACTCCCCCCGCTCCTCCCCCTTTCCAGGTCCAATACACAAAAATGGAATTGACTGATCCAAAGGTGAATGTGTATGTACGGTCTCCTCTTTCTTTTCCCCAGGGACAGTGAGGTCATTGCGATCGCAGTTTTGCTCTTTCTCGTTTGCTTCGGCTCTCTCCTCACCCTCGCTGTCCTCTAGAACAACAGCACTATCCATTCTCCGTGGTGGTGGGGCAACAACAACATTTCCGGGCCCCTTCTCTTGATCCTCGCCCTGGCCAACAATAATCTGACTATGCACTCCCTCCGTGGCCAAATGTGTCCCTGTATACTTCATAGAATTAACATGCTCATCAAAGGTCTTAGATGTTAGTGGTTGAAGTTCAGCACCAGGTGGATCAACAAGATGGTTTTCTGCTAGTGGGAGCGCTTTCCTACGTGCAGCACGGCGAGCGCGGAGGGATTTCAACTTGTTGACGGCCTTGACTATGGTCATGACGTGGCGTATGGATCTGGTGATTGCACCATTGAGCTCCTCTTCGGTTGGGACGAGTATGGCAGTGGTGTTTTCTTCGTAGGAGAGAAGGTTGTCTTCACCGTGGCGGGTTACCCAAGGGTGCTCCTAAAGGGTGGTGGAAGGATTAGATGATGGAAATTAAGGGTGGGATCCAATATGGGAGTGTTACCCTCAACTGGCATATTTTGATCCTTGTTTCAGGATTTTTATCCAGTAGTCGAAGAAGGAGGTCCTTCAAATTTTCATTACCCGCGGGGACCTCAGGGCTGAGACGATGTCAGTAAATACCTCTCCCTTAGAAGCACATTTATGGGGACTTACGCCTTCTCCTTGATGGCATCATAAAGCTCTAGGACTCCTGTATAGTTAAACGGAAGACATCCAAAGCACAAGCAGTAGAGCGTAACACCCATAGACCACACATCTGCAGCCTCCCCACTAATTTCACCATGCCCCACCTTACACAACTCTGGAGGCAAGAACGCAGGGCTCCCCACCGATTTGCCTGTGAACATATTTGTCCCCTTCTTGAAAAACTCGCTGACCCCAAAATCGACAATTTTCAAGCAGTCTTCTTCTGTTAGGATCAAGTTATCTGGCTTGATATCACGATGTATTATTCCTTGCGAGTGCACTGTGCATATGGTTAACATCGAAATGCCGAGATTACAGCGGGGGGCCGGAGGGCAACATACAGTATTCTATCCCCAGAATCATATCCCTAAACCACAGCCGGCACTGCTCCTCTGTATATGGCTCAGTGTTCTCTCCAAGCCCCACCTTCATAACCACCCCCTTGGCGCAATATTCCAGAACCATGTAAAGCGAGTCTCCATCTGGGTCATCCAGAACCTCATAGAGCTTGACAATATTCTCATGATCCAACTTCTTCATAATCGCAATCTCCTCCCTTATGAGATACAGTGGGTTCCCATTCTCTTCCTCATTATGGATCTGCGATGCTGATTTCCGATGACCGTGGGGGAGAGGTAATTGAGGGCCACCCCGGCCCCGTGCTTGGTGAGGCCTCCGAAGGATGTTGGATTGTGACCGTTTCCGGAGACGGGATTTGGAGAATTCTTTCATTGCCTAGGGGGATATTGACGTTGGAGCTTAGAAATAGGCTTCTTATTGGGGTAATATCGTGGTATGTATATGCTTTTTTTGAGGAATGGTCATGGCTAATAGAGAGAGAGAGAAAGAGAGAGAGAGAAAAAGAGAGAGAGAGAGAGAGTCAAGTACATATTCCTGACTGGACTGATCCACAGCAAGATGGACAGCCCCGTATGATCCACGCCCGATTTCTTGCTTAATTGAGTACCTGAATTTGGCTCTGGATAAGCATGGATACCTCCATAAGAAGCACAAGAACCTGGTTCGGTGATGACTATAAACATAACATACTGATTAACTCGCACTCCATTGTCCTCGTCACCATAGTCTAAACATGCATCTAAGGTCTCTTTGACCGCTCTTGGTCCCATCGACTGTGTACGCTTGTGATGTCGTAGGGGGGAATAGTGCCCACTTGGTATATTAGGCATAGAGTTCGTCTCGCTCTGCGACGGCATTGCAGCGGGGAATGTCTTGCTACGGGCACTCGATCCACCAGGCTGCGCATTGAAGTTTGTATCTGCCATGACTGGCCTAGAAACAAAGGATGTAAGATGAAGAGAACGATTAAAAGCCCGAGGGCCTTCCCTCAGTAATCACTGTGGTGACAAGCGTAATCAAGACCGGTATCTACCAGTGAGGCCGTGAGTGAGATTATAGCTTGACTTTGAATGCTAGGTAGGTGCTTGGTAGATTTATTAAATGTTCAAACCCCCGGCCTTGTTGACTGTTACACTACACTGCCAAGCTGTTTGTGGTTCCGACCGACATGAGGCGAGGTTGGGTCGCGGATCGATCCACACATCCAGCCACCACGGAGAGCTTGGGAAGACTGAGAAGACCCACGCTCAGCTAGGTAGAATCTGACCTTTCGCTGCATCTCCGCTGCCACAGGTATTGCTGCACTCCCGCTCCGCACGGGGTGAGAGATATCCCTTTTTCCCTACATTAACTGCAGCTTCAAACAGCCTTGGATAGCTACGGTAACAGCGGAGTATAGATGGACACAGACATTCCACAATTGCGGTGTGGGACCGTCTGGTAGTGTCACCTTGCGGTCTGACATGCAAGTCCAATGATGCCTTGCGGGTGCTTCTCGTAAGGCTCACTGTCCACTGCTGAACCGACAGCACATCATTATCAATCAGCATTGCGAAAAACAATTGTTGAAACGACAGCACATCGCAATCATCATTTCGGAAAACATATGTGCCTCCAAATCCATCACCCTGCGTGTTCTCTTCGCGATTGAGACCTGCACTGCAGTAAGTATCGGCGAGCGAATGCGCGACCGACATGCGCCTTGTTCCTGCACATGACTCGTCAGAATGTGTGCCCAACCGAGGCTTGGCTACTTACCTGACAAGGTAGGTAGGGCTCTCGCCTTGAGGCTGCCGTCAAGCATTGCGGCTCTGCTTTCCACAGAACCCTGCCCCACTAAAAATTACACCCTACCAAAAATTGCCGTTGACTTTTTCATAGCACAGTAGTCGTTATAGGCACAGCTGTAGCTACGGCCAGAAAGCAAATCTGTTTCTACACATACCACAATGCCCTCTCGAAAACTCCCAAACATCATCATCACTGGCACTCCCGGTGTCGGTACGTACGATCCTCCCTTCTCAATTCCTATATTAATACAACGTGCCTTCTCAACAAGACAATTGCTAATTCCCCCCCAGGAAAAACCACCCACGCGCAGCTCCTCGCTGACCTTACCCCTCTCGAACACTTCTCCATCAACGACATTGTCAAGAACAAAGAGTGCCACACCGGTTTCGACGAAGAATTCAAATCATGGATCGTCGACGAGGACAAACTTCTCGATGAGGTCGAGGGCGAGGTGAAAAAGGGTGGCAAGATTATCGATTGGCATGCGTGTGATTTGTTTCCGGAGAGCTGGATTGACTTAGTGGTGGTGTTGAGGACGAATAATACGATACTTTTTGATCGTTTGACGAAGCGGTATTGGACCTCCTAACATAGCAATTTCGGGGAACTGATCCTGTGCGCAGAAAATACCATGAAGGAAAAATCACTGAAAACATCGACGCAGAAATAATGCAAGTCATCCTTGAAGAAGCCCGGGAATCCTACGCTCCCGAGATCGTTACCGAGTTGCAAAGTGACAGCGCGGAAGAAGTTGACTCGAATGTGGAGAGGATCAAGCAGTGGTATGAGGCATGGATGAAAGACAATAGCGGAAAGGAGACTGAGGATGGAGATGATGAGGACGACTAGGAATAGCTGCCTATTGGCTTTGGTGGTTCTTTGTGACATGAAAATACAAAATTGGGGATTTGGCGTTTTATTTGATGGCAAAAGGTTTTTTTAGAATATCAGAAATTTGAGATAGAAAAATTCGACAAAGGTATGCTGGGGGATGTTTCTGGATGATCTCGTTTAGGCATATGTGCGATTGCTTTATGCCAGGCTATGTAGTTGTGTGTCCCTCAGGTGCTCCGTACCATACTTAGGCTTCATGTTCCTTCAACCACGTCGCCAACTTCTCCAATGCCTTGCCTCTGTGCGAAATCTTATTCTTCTCCGCCTTATCCATCTCCGCATACCTATATCTCACTGTCAGCCCCAACTACCCGCAGGAATTTTAAGAAATATAGAAGAACATACGTCTGCCCCTCATACTCAAACACTGCGTCCCATCCGAAATCCCCCGGGCCCCGTGCTGGGACTATTCTCCCCTACGACAAGCACATACCCATATTTAGCGTGAATCCCCTTCATTTTTAGGAGATGTGCTACAAAGCATACCTTCGTCTTCCCCTGAAACAACAACACCTCCTTCCCTGGCCCTTCACAATACGCAAACGTACATATCGCCTCTGCGGATTTATCGGGGTATGCTGCTAAAATATTGTTCAAGCCTAGGAGCACCAGTCATCATTAGCACTCACCCAGTCCATCGTAGACCTCACACCTGGGCGGGAGGAGATAGATACCTTCATGACCCAAGGACTTCATGAACCATTTTCTAAACATAACCACGAACGAAATCAGCGCCCCAAAGATTCCTCCCACCTCGCCTCTCTAGTTCCGAATCATGGGTGTGTGGCGCACATATACACCCCCGGCAGCCCCTTCAATGCATCAAACCCCAACGCTGTATCCTCCACCAACACTGGTCCGCCAACCTGCCCCCAGAACCATACATATGTATTAGCCTCCGCTTCTCCACCTCTCCATATCCCCAGACGCAACTCCTATCCCATCCCTCTCTCTAACGTACTACTTACAATCTCCGCTGCTCTCATACACTTTTCCGTCGATACCTCTTCTACCGATCCCTGTAGCTCAGGTAAATCCAAATCGCGGCTCTGCAATTCTACCGCCCCTTCAGTGGTTGCAAACAATATGGCCTGGACCTCACGGAGCTTATTGGCATTGCCGGTGATAAAGAGGAGGGTTCTGGGCATCTTTAGTGGAGTTTGTAGTTGGGCTGATGCGGTGAGAAGTAAAGTTATCTAGTTCAGTTTGATACTTGCAGATCTCGCTTAGAAATTGTGTCTGTGTCAAAAATGTTATACACAAATAAACCACCCTCTATACACCATCCTCATTAGATCAAAAGGTCCAAAAAAAAAAAGCCTATCTCAGTGTAATAAACATCAAAATATTGCCTCCCAGAAAGAAAATGCGTCTACACCCACACCCTTCCCCAGGACCGATAATAATAGATCCCTATACAAACCCAGGGCCCTACACACCCAGGGCTTCTCCGTCTCATACCGTGCTAGAGGCTACCTATAACGGCTTTTGAGAAACTCATGCATGTGGAAGCCCTCGATGATTCCTGTGTACTTGTTATTAGGCAGCATACTATCTCGGGGCGAGGTGAAATTGGCATAAATTAGCAATGGCTCATGTATTATTCGTAATGGTTTAAGAAAACAGTGTACTTACGTGAGTAACTCAAATTCACGGTATTTATACAAATAACTATCTCCCCGTCGATGTAGTCTCAATAGTGCGTGCACGTTTGCTCTAGAGCCAATTTTCGACACCCCAACTAGGTCCCTAATCCCAGGGCAGGGGGAATAACTCGGGTCAAAAACAAGTAGGCTCCGGCTACCGTTTGTATGTAGTTCGAGACCAACAATCGTCATGGAATGCCCTGCTCTCGGCTTATTAGCTGCTGATCCTGGGAGGTGGATGATTCGACATACCAGCATGCTGGAAGTAGATTGGAGGCCTGCACGTTTGTAGTATCCGGTCACTATTGCCTCTTGGCCGACCCTCTTCAAAATGTCTTTGTACAAAATCGTAAAGGACCTCGTGCGCCGGCCGTTCCTCGCCTCTAGCAAGATGTTTTACACCACAGCTAAGTAAGAGCCACTCAATGTTAGTCGCTCCGAGGTAGATTTTATGGCATAGGGTAATAGCTTACGGTAATCCTATGCTCGCAAAGAGTGTTTCCGCCTATTTATATCTGATCAGTCCCATTGGCATGCTCTCAGTGAAAGATCCCCTTTACCTCAGATGTGCCAATGTATTTCCGTGTATTCCTGATACCCCCTGTTTCCAACCTCCCATGCGTATTAATTCCCATGTCCCATCCTCTCTCAATCATATCTTGAAGCCTTATTATTGAGGGTATCATTCCTTGGAATGGATGGAGGCCCTCCGCATATGCACCCTGAATATATGATATCATCATTTGGATATTCCTATAACCACAGAACCCACCTTCTTTATGAATTTGTTTCCCCACATGCCGCACTGCTCCATCACATAACCAAGCATGAGATACACAGTCATCCTTTTCACAGAGCTTTGCAATCACTGGGATTAGACCCGTGGTTTCATTCGCAACTGTATAAACCTCAACTAATGTACCATTCGGTCCGAACTTCATGTGCTTGTTGATGGTAGGGCCTTTCAGTAGGGCCTGGTAGAGTTCTAGGGGCATTTGCTTCTCCATGGCGTATGGGCCGAGCTCCGTTGTCTGGATAATCTACATTAGCTCGGTGTATCTGGTTCCAATATTTGGTCACGTGCTCACCCCAAGTTTCTTTAACTTGGATTTCTTCCGAGACTGCTCCTCGCCAGTTCTACTGTGTTTCTTGTGGTTTGAATGTGAGCTACTGCTGGCATGCGTTTCTGAATGAGATTGCCGTGCCCTGGGCATTGATGACGATGACGATGTAGGTGCCGGAGATCTCTCAGATCTAGATCTAGGTTTTTTTAAACAAACCAAAGCTTTCGAGCCTCCGCTAGTTTCCGCAATTCGAGTGCGGGAACTTCCACTAGATCTAGGCCGCTCGTCGCCCGAGTCCGTGAGGGCTACCTGTTCCGCTAGATGCATATCTAAATGGGTTTGAAACTCTTGCCGGAGGACTGGTTCTCCGCATGTTTCCTCCGTGCATAGCACATAGCCTGAATCTTCATCCGCTATCAGTTCCATAATTTGCGCCTTTTCCTCCTCAACAATAAAGGGCGAATCTGGGGTATGAAAGGACTCGATGTGGAACTGAATCTTGTAAAGTACAGGGTCGTGAAATCCGCAAAACGGGCATACCATTACCTCCGGCGCTCCGGGCTGGTGGTATCGTGAGGAACTCATCTTGAGCGAGAAATGGTAAACTGTCGTACAACTCTCTGCCACTGGCGTCCCTAGTTGCGTAAATTTGCCTTTGTTGCTTTGTGAACTGTACTGATGTACCAAAGCCTGTACGTGTGGATCGATCCCGAGGTGAGGGAGGGTATACAGTTTGCTTGTATGAGAACTTCCGGTCTGGCAATAGATGGTATAAGAAAAAGCAACACAGCTTTGTTTAATATATAGTCGCTATATTGCTACTAACGCATGTATTCTCGTGCGTGTAAAGCAGTGGAAGCGGTGAAGAAAGCCTGTGGAACTATTAAGTGGTTCTGCTTCACCCACATTCAAGAAGAGGTAAGAAGATATAGCTTTTCCCATGCAGCTCCTGTTTTAGTTTAGCCCAGTATGAATCGTCGTCAGCCAGATGACTGCTTGGCGTCATTGACATGTCTATCTAGCACTAATTATTTGCTTGTTGCTACTTAAATGAAACTTAAGCTTCCTCCAAAGTAGTCGATCTGATTGTACACTTTCCAACATAATTCCTACCATCAAGACACGACTGCCGATGCTGTCATACTAAACAAAGAGACCTGGGACTCAAGCTTCTCGCTCCCAACGAGGTAATCCCAAAACGTTCCGTCAGCCGTGTTAATACCGACGATATGCTGCTGCCACTCTTCGTGGACATCTGGTTTCATCCATTCTAATGCTACAAAGTGCGAGGCATTTGGAAACCTTATGGACAGACGGTTCGTAGGTGCCCAGCCTGCCGATAGTAGCCAGGTGGTCTCTGAGATAATCCCGCTCCCTTCGTGAGAATAGATGCGAAAGTGACCTTCTCTAAAGTGTCTTTCTCTGATAATACAAGCGATGGCGGTACGGTGGGGGTAATGTCCATCTGGACGATATCCGCCTAACAGTTTCGTGACGTTAATCTTCATAACGACTGCTACTGTCTCTCGAAGGCCAGGCACTGCACTTACCATGCATCCATATATTCAGTGGATTTAACCACCACCAAGGCATATAAAAGATTTCTGCGGGTTGACCATCCTGCTTTTGGTAGAACAAATGCAGGAAAGTCGAATTTGTATGAGCGGCGAAAGCAAGTTCTGAGCCAGGCAGCGCATGAGGCAATTCTTTATACCCATTAACCCACTTAGGGTGGCGTGAATCGAACTTGAGTTCTTGAAGTTGCAAATGTTCGTCTTGATAGAAGACTCTAATCCACGATTCATCTATTCCAGCATGATTGTGCCCTGCGACAAGTCCTGACTGGGGGTGAGTGGCAACTTTCAAAGGCGTGAGTCTGTTGTGTCGATCCTCATGGGTTCCATCCTCAACCCATGAGAAACCATCACTACAAAATGCCTAAGAGTTGTTTTCTTTCAAGTAAGCCCACATTCCCCTCAGCTAGGTCCAGCCCTAATGATCAGAACGTGTAGAAGCAGGAGTTTGGGCTTCTGAGGAGTCACGGGCAATATAAACTAGGACAACCTACCTCTCTAATTAAGTTCTACCGATCCAAATAAAACAGGCGTTTCTATAAGGATATATTAGTCAACAGCCTGTCAGCACGTACTTAGATGTCCCGAGGCCATGGAAGATCTCACCTCAACTCCATTGGCCCACAGTATCACGGTCAATGGTGACTCCATTTTTGCACCATCAGTCACAAATATGCTTCTAGTAAGCTTCCAATGTGGCTTGTCTTTCAGGAACAATGATTCGCGAATGATTCCTGTGGGCAATCCACAGCCGATATCAATAAGCCGACACCAGTGTAGCCCGCAGGTCATTTCTACGGGCTATATACCTTTCTCATCCTGCCAGTACACACAGAGGTACCTTCCCTGTGAATCTTGGTACGACGCAGCAGCAACTCTAGACCCAGGGAGAACAGAATGTGGAGTGCCATAGTTTGGTGCCCGAACGGACTCAGCTGCAGTGCTAGAGCCCTGCTCTGTAGGGTCCCCAAGTGATTCCCAAAACTCGGTTTCACCCATGCTGATAGATTGCGGTCGCAAAAGTCGATATGATATCGATCCCTAGCTGTATTGGAGATTGCCCTGTGATGCGTAACCTTATAATAAATTCTCAACAGTATCGCAATCGAGCCTGAGGTGTGGAGACGTATTTGTAGTAGCGTGACATCAGTGCGGTCCCAGTACCTTATATAACTTGATACGTCATGTATCTGGTCGGTGTATTATTAGTCTGGCGCTGTACCAGTATTATGTTAAGGCCCCCCACTCTGATTTGGTTAGTACAGCGGCGGCGCAGCACCGTGCATATGCGTATGCGCAGATAAACACCTGGTGTCGAGACTAGGGTCCCTACAATCGGTTGCGCAGTTACCCTGAACCTTTAAGTTTCGCGAATTCGATCCAGGCTTAAGCTATTGCAACACCATAAAGTACCAGTTACCAACTCGCATTGAAACTAGGCCTAGATGTTTTCAGTGAAGAGAGATAAGGCACTAAGTAGGTATATTGTAAATATATATATTTAATAGAATTATTTTCTGTGATTGATCTGGAGCACAAGGCCTGGTGCAGGACTCCTTGAAAGAGGTTTGGGTACTAACCTGGTAGGCACCAGCCTCTCTAGACTGGGTGCGGGAGCTCACCTCCCCTATCTAGGTATTTGGTACTTCGTACTTAGTAGATCTAAACATACGCTCTACAAAGCTCTCCTGAATCATCATCCTCTAGTTACTTCATAGATCTATGTATAGTTACCTTTTGAGAGTATGATCTCTCAGAAGTTCCCAGATCACCTGAGGGTGCCGATTATAAATATAAGTACCTAAGGGGATTTCGGCTCCGGCTGGATCAATATACCTCCAAAGGTATCAGAGTTATAGTAGTCTTGAAAACCTATGGGCCTATAATATTCAGTCTAACTTGCCTAGCTGCATGCGACTGTTCCAGAACCTTTCTATGCATGTCCTCATACAAAACCACGAGGCCCTATATCATATGCTCCGTAACCGAATATGCGGTTATACCAGATGCACTTATACAAGCTCGAATTCGACTGTAAGTACTAACTCTGTGACAATAGAGGAGGCGGAAAGTTCTTACAGAAGGAGCATATGTATGGGCATTTGACATATATAGCGGGCATCCACCACTATCATTATTTTACGCACCCGATTAGAACGCCGGGTGGCGCCATTGAAACCACTGAAACCTTCGGGAAGGTGAATGAGTGGGTGGAATTACGGGGGGACTACCGGTAGTAAGTATAAGCAAGCACGGCTACCTGCTCCTACTTCTGTGGGCCCTGGGTGGCTCAACCAGGGTTTCGTCGAAATCTTTACCACAGCTAGAATACTTTAAGTACACATTTAGCTTTGAGGCGACCAATCTGCGAAACTTCAGTCACCTCAAGCTCTTGTAGCTCCAGGAGCTGCACAAGCTGCACAAGCTGCACCAGATTCATCAGCACCAGCATGTATAGAAACACCAGTTGCTTCAAGCCCAAGTCGCCTGAGCCCTCCTATCATGACCCAGTATTTTTTGATTCTTTTTACATATTCATTACTCATATTCGGCCTCAATACAGGATGACTCGCATAATAACCTATTACGTGCATAAATACGGCACCATCATGGGTACAATTTGGGTATTATGTATAGTAAAGGGCATCATGTCTTCACAACAAAGGACGCCATCTCAGGAATCGCAGCCCCAGCAACGACCTTAATTGAAGACATATCATAGTTGCCTTGGCTATGGAAACTAGACACTTTCCTAAAACTACATATTACGCTTAAATACCAGACGAGCCGACTCGAGCCCGGAAGCTTTACCCAGCGCCAAGTTTTAGGAGGCAAAATATAGGATAAAGAGCCTCTTGACGCGAATTCTCATTCTTCTCTTCGATTTTCATACCTGAGTTTGTGTGAAAGCTCAAGTCTAGGCCTACCACATATAGGTACGAATATGGTGCCTCGGGGAGCAGACTAAGGTGAAGGGGCCTGGGGAGGGCGTAGACAAGTAGGTTCAGCATATAACCATGCATGATCAGAACTCAGAGACACTTGCATTACCCTGAATTCCTCGGCCTCCAGAATAAAGAAACCCAGGCCCTCCACCCCCGCTCACCAGGGCGGTCGAATCTGTCTAATAAATCGCCTGGGAGCCGGAATCACCTATGCAAATACAGAGATTATGTAGATATAGAGAGAAACACTAGGTACTACAATTAGCATATACATGTATAGCCTAGTGCTCCATTAGAAGAGCGAATTCCCTATACCGTAATGTTAGATATCAAGAAAGTACGTTAGGTCAAATTAGTACGCATGAATAAGGCAGTGAGAGATGACGCAGCCCCGTGCCAATACGTGGATTCAATGAATAAGACGGTATCTATGTTCCTGTGGGTGAACCCCCATAATATGCCTAATCCACAATCTCCTCCCAACAATAATCCTGCATTGATCCTGAACTGCAGAAATTGACAACCGATTGATCATGAAGAAAGGCTCTTTCGATCTGTCATATTCTTATTCCACCATAACCTCGGTTTTGAACTCTTGCATTGTCCGTGATTAAGAAAGTGGCATCCAATAAGACAGTACCTATGAATAAGGCCTTACCCGGCCTGGGCTGTATTGACCGGTGATTATCTTGTACACCCAGAATTACGGTATGTATATTCATAAATGGCCATTTGTCACTAAAGTCCGTATGCTCTAGAATATATGCAACAGTTTCTTAGCTATATTCCGGTACCAGACAATTGTTATATAAAATAGTAGAGATATTCCCCGAACTTGATTTGAGATTTCAAGGTTTGGGCTAGCTCGCCTTAGTCAATAGCCAGATTATGCATTTGCTCAGGAATATAGGTTTCACTGCATCTGAATTTATGGTCTTTATACTTGTACCTAATCCCGGGTGTTACCTATAGGGTTGCAAATGTATGACAGCTTTCGAGTGTGTCATGGCATGTTGTTGCAATTGTTCCTACTGGAGCTCCTGATAATCTCGTTGCGGTATATATCTCAATAAGAATTAAGTATGTAACCACCCTTCAATGCTTTGGCCCTGGGCTACCTGCGCTTTTGCGGTATGTCCCTAACCGGTAGTCTGGTTGCACCCTATCCGGCCAGATACAGGATAGGATATCGGATCATTTCGACTAAATGTATATGGTATATGGAATGTTCTAAGTACTTCAGCTGTTCTCGTGCAAGTTCGGCTGAAATTAAACCTCACAAAGCTATACATACCAGTTATCTGGTCGGAGATAGAAGTGATTACTTATGTATATTGTAAGTACAATTGTCATATTGCCCAGCCGAATTTCAAAGTTCCAGACCAAGGTTACACTCCACTAACATTCCACTACCATCCTCAAATGGGCAGCTATTCTCGTGTACGACAGCGTGAACATGCATATGGGGCGCCAACGGAGATAACTGATAATCGGAGATTCCAGTACATGATTAACCAGAAGTGAAAATCAAATGACCACGGATACAAGATATCAATAGTCTTGAGACGAAACGCCAGTGGATACTTGTAGACAGGATACTGCTTATCATTAGAGTAAATTTTATATTGGACTAGAGCGGCTCAAGTATTCATAAAAATTTTGCGGATTTTACGATGCAATCCCAAACCTTGTTGCATATGCGGAAGGCTTTCCCCAGGAGTGCATGTACCTAGTCTGGTTGACATGTACCAGCAAATTGTATCTCCTCCCTTATACATGCCAACCAGATGCTTAGAACCAGGCTACATGCTTCTCACCTATTTACATCTTGTGATCTTGTGTGCTATCTGAATACCTATGAGTATCTTTTTGAAATCAAGCACCACCAGCAACGCATTTCCCATCCCCGTAATAAAATGCTACTAAAATAGCGAAGCTGCCAAGCCCAAACGCAGCGCTGAACGGTTGTTTAATCATACATCAAACACTTTGCCTCCCAAATTAATATAATATGATGTCATTGCATAACAAGCGAAAAGCTTGTCTTAAGTAGGTAGTTTCGTTAGCGCCTATACATCAATTTATCCGAATTTCGAACAATGTATTTGTGTAAAAATACGTTAACAACTCGAGGTGCTCGGCCAGTTCAACACGGAATCGCAAACCTCGGCCCGAAACCCCATGGCTTGAAATTGAGATTCAGCTCTAGGTACTTTAGGTCAAGTAGAAAGCGTAGTTTTTTGAATGAGAAAATCATGCGCATTAAATCGGCCAGACAAGGGATCATTGGAAATACAGGGTCGACGAACTGGCCTTCTAGGCATGCCACAATAATACCTTCGCTCTACCAATTTGACCAGTTACCGAACTGCTTAAGGGTCAAGGTTCTACTCGAACTTGCCATAAGTATAGCCCCCAAAAGTAAATTAGCAGGAAAGTAATGGTGCGGAAGCACATGAATCGATGCCGATGGAACCGGTCGAGAAGCCAGCAAATTATGGCAAAAAGGCGATTGCTTAACGCGGCAGCGTTAGTCATTCAGTAACATTGGAAAGGGGGGATCTCCAGGCGATGCATAAACCCGACGAATTTAGCCCAAATTATCAAAATTGACATTGGGATGCACCTACATACCGTAACATACATAACAATTTGTGTTTTGAAAAGCGGAATGGTGCAGGTGGGATTTAATTCTCAGGCACATCTTGAGATTTAAAGTAGCAGCGGCCAAATACCTACCCCACCTAAGATGGCCTGATTGACACAAGCCTCTCGTAGAGAGAGAACATCCAAGAGGAGTATTCCACTCCTAAAAATGTGTGGGCTTCATGAGACTCAATGGCAGTTATGTTTGGGGAAGCAACTACATGCTTTTAGGTGGGGGGCAGAATGGCCAACGACTACAACCGTAAACGCAAGAGCTATAGGTGTTGATTCACATACCTGAACCTCACTAGCTGGACGGCGTCGATCGATACATATGTCGAGGATAGATGGCTATCCTGATAAGGGATAATCTTGCATGAAATTCGCACAGAAAAAAACGTTAACAAGGGTTGAAAGTCTCTGACAGCTAAGTAAAGGAGGCTGGTGGACACGGTGTTATGGTTTCCTCTAGCGAGATGCCATTTTGGATGAGACTACCGTTTTGGGGTACCGTCGATACTTACGTAAGTAGTAGCTATAGTGCACATAGAGTTTTCTCGCATTTGAGATGAGGCCTCCGATGCACCAAGGCTCGACGTCAGTATCATGGCTTGCAGTAATCAACCTCGGAAGGGGGCATGGAACACCTGCGCAGTGTCAAGAACTCGATGGCTCTGGGTTGAGAAACGGGCCGGGAAGGATAAACCCATTAACTACCCACCTCAGTAGTTTGGTCAACTACATCCCCTTGGTGAGGGAGAATTGGTCATGGCTCTCCTCAGGATATCGACTGGTAAGTACCCTTGTGCGTACGCCATACCATGTTCAAGTCTCACGATTCAGTCTCTGCAATTGAGCTGTACAGGCAGGTGAAATTGAAACCAGCCATCGAATTTGTCAATGGCTTCCTGGGGGCATCCACTAACATGGATTTCTTGGGTTTACCGCGTGAGTATCAAATACTCCAAACTGGGGGCATTGGCAAACCTAGCACCAGTGATCAGAGGAGAGCGTCTGCCGCCTCTTCATCATCTGGACTGATTGGCAGTTGCAGGTGCCGCCTGCGCGGGTCTTCGTCAGCTTCCTGGAGCAATGTAGGTGGTATTTTAAGCAGAGAAGACAGAGTCGAGCAAATGCCTGCCTTCAGCTGCGACATGTCGATCTCATGTATATATCCCAAAAGCATCACTTACTACCCAAATGTAAAGTCCATCCGGATCTGGTTCCAACTGCCCAGGAATAAGCACTACATGAATGTATATCTCAAACCTCACTCAGAAAAGTTCCATACATACAGGTGGGTGTTGCTCATGTTAGAATTGCATTGAGGTATGCCCAACCCCGCAGTCAATCCAGCCGTGAGGAATCAGGCAAAGTTCACATCAAGGCAAACCCCGTCAGCGAAGTGAAGTGTTGGGCTGCAGAGTTCTCCTTGCCTCGTCTGACAGAACTCAGTATACTTGAGCGACGGAGTAAGTAATCGCGGGGGTCGAGAGGTTTCAAAGCTCATGAACAACAAATCAAGTGTTAGTAAGGTTGAACTGGAGCGATACATAATATGAGTTCGGGTATTTGGAAATTGGTTTAAAATATGTAGGGCAGTTTACATTTGGCCTGCAGTGGGTCTGATAAATCGCTCACAACTATAAACGACACGCATGTTGTTCTTGGCCTTCCTCTAATTAGAGGATCTATCCAAGATCGTGGGTGGATTAAAGCTGGATTTGGCGGTCGAGCTGCATGCATCATCGTAACCATGGGGTGCATTAACCTATTTCCCATGCGAGCCAGTTACCAGTAATATTCATAGAGCGCTGCATACCGTAGATGATTCTTATGATTTATAATCTTTGCAATTGCCACGATATATAAAGGTTCGAAGTTCGTGAGTCAAATGCGTCGTCCAGGAGATGGCCATCGGTCCCCGGCAATTATATTTGCTGATAGGTTCATTCTCATCCTCGATTGTTTTGCGTAGTGTATGGGATCCGGAACTCTCTGCCATTGAGTTGTACAGAACCCGCAATCGTACTCTAGAAACCCCTAAATTGATAGATATGGTGGCTGTGAAGGTCCCTAGTCAGTCAAATGCATGCCATCGTGAGATCTCCAGCATCACGGGTATGCCCTCGCTTCGACTATTGGCCAATAATTTCGATGGCCCCATGAATTATGCATGTATGCAGCTTAAGCGGGGTTAATGCCCTTGTAAATTACGTCAAAGCAGGTGGCATGTATCCAATCAAGGTGGTGTCGAGATTTCGGGTCCTCTGGACCCTAGATCCATACCGTCAGATGAAGCATGACCCCCATTCACTGAAGGCACGAGGACAATTTGTTGTCTCAAAAACACTCAGCTCGATGCTCTGTGAGAGTGCATTATAGCACCTGGTGGCCATCATGATCAGCTGTAGCATTCAACCTCCCATAACACTTGTTCGTCTTGCTTTCCAATTAATCAGCAGTTACGTATTTTCAAGATCTTCCCTCGCCTATTTCGCAGAGAGCAAGATGAAGAGTACATGATTGGTAAGGCATATATCTATTTGGCGTTTGTTCCAGGATGAAACGATTCAAGGGCACATTTATGCAACGGCGTTAGTAGCTCTGATTATACAAACAACGCAGTGATATTGTAGCCCAATACAAAAATACCAAACAGATTAGATATAGGGCTCGTCGCTTAGGGTATGTTGATACCCCAAAGCGTAGAATAACCCGCCAGATACTGTACACCAGACCAATCATAACGCGAGCATGGCTCTGGAGCCAAGGAACCTCTGAGTTTATGTTGTCTGAGCTCTGGCCGATATTCCGGTTTATTGTTGGTGATCTTCATTCCAGGAGTCCTTCTGAGCAGTCTAAAAACCGCACTTCATAAAGAGTCTTTGTTGGCATCGTATGATGTGCGTAATGCTTGGCTCTACACAATTTTATGCAATATTATATGCAATAGTGCACCAACAGCAATAACCTGGCATGAGATAATATCATCAATCAATCAACCCCTTGCCTAATTAATGACTGCCCTCACTTTGACTCCATGGCTCTGGCCTTGGCGCAATAGATTGAATGAGTGCACACGGTATTAGTCACTATTTGGCGCGTGGGAGAAAGCGTGGGAGAAAGGCTTCACACATCCCCTTTTATGCATCGATCCTACTGTTCACTAAAATAGCGGGTGCTCGGGCTGGGCTCTGCAAATTATGAAGGGGGTGAGTGAGGACTTTCTGTATATACCGAAATACGCCCGTAAATGGCGACGACTATAATATTAGCACTTATCTATAATCCAGGGAAAATATCTTGGATACAATCGACAGGAGCTCATGTAGTCTTGTTGCCACCATATATTGTCTCCTGTATGCCATTATGGCGGTCATTGGAATTATGCAGGGCTACACTTAGGTAATTGTCAGGTGTTTTGTGGGGGCAGCAAGCCAAAAACCAGACTAAGTAGCTGGTTGGGTTGGGCATCACAGGATGGACGTCTATCTATCTAAGTCAAAGACTCATTAACACTTCAATTGCACAACCAGACGTCGTGCCGATATATATGTATATACTGTACGTATACGCCTGTAACTACTTAGCCCCATAATCACAATCCACATCTATTTCCTCAGTCTTGACTGCTGCAGTACCTTAGGTTGGAACTTTCTACAAAGGCTGGTGGTCGAGGCTACAAACTACGTACAGAATATAACAGCCACCTGTATTTACCATGAATTCCACGCGAGTACCAGCAGATACAACTGCATAACATCAGTCGTAGCCATACATCAATTAATAGTGGTGCTAGCCTATCTCATAACCCCTGATCACTGAGTGGACTACATTGCTAGCTACCTACATAGGCAGCTATTATAGTGATGGAAGTCTAGATGACGTGTGGTCGATATCTCTCTCTTGGGACCCAGTAGGTGATGCTAACAAACTATTATATATCTGAAGCATGAGCTGAGGGCATGAGCTTCTTCAAGGTACATATGATCATGAACAGAGGAAATATATAGCATACTTGGATTTGCTAATTGGTAATAGCAGCGTACAGGCGATTGAAGTGTAGTTCATTCCCCTAGTTGTGCCGAGGAGCAATTCCGCTTTATGGAAATGTAATTCAAAAGCCCAAATAATCAAGACCAGGACATACATATATGTCTAACCGTTGTATGCAGGACTAGTCACTATAGGACACTCATGATCAATTGAGTTAATAAACTCATGAGACCTCCCTAAGTACTGTAATACACAGCCAGACTAGGGGTGAAAAATCTTGAACATGAAGCCGGATAGGATGACTATTGTTTGTTTCGACCGTATCTGTGGCGTGGGGATATATACATAAAGTATATACCTCCAGTATCCTTCCAATTGCAAGCCCGTGAAACCTGAATCAGACCCAGGCCCGGGCTGACCATGGCTGTGCCTACACATATATGTGCGCTTAATCCAATCCCATGAATTCCTTTCTCGCGTGGCAAAACTCGCCTTGGGGATCTGATTTCAAGTGTCTCTTAGCTTTAGCAAATTGCGAGTGAATTTCACTCTTGCACCCGGTTATTTACAATATCATCAGCTCCGTGCTTGCTGCACCATCATTCACGCGCGCCCAACTCCCACAGCCATCACCGCTGCTGACAGGTTCCCACTGCCCATATATTCCGCCCCATTCTCCTCCCCCAACTACAAATGCCCCGCTCTTCCCACTCTCCACTTCCCGGCTACAACTGATCGAACCCTAATAAAGCCTTCTCTTGTTCATTATCTTTCTCTGTACAACTACTGGGGATACCTCCTCCTCCTCCTAATAAGACCAAGTTCACGCCCATATTATCCAATTAAGCAGCCAGCAAGCCTTGGGCTCTGAGGTCGGCTTCTTCGTCCTGGGCTACCAAGCAATCCTTATATTTCACTTGGAAGTTACTGCCACGGCCAATATATCGGGATCCGTTCGCTCGGAACACTGGACCCTACAAACTTCAGTGCCTTACGCATAACGCGAAAAGGGTTCTTCGGGCTCTAGGAGCGAACGCAGTTTGCTGGCTTGGTGTGAAGTCAGCTTCTTGCCACTAACTAGCCCTTTAGTGGGAGTCTGAATTTTTTGGGAAAAAAAGGCGAGGGCCTTTAGGTTCAAAACCTGGTGCATCTGTCATCTTGACTCGGGCAGTACCTTGCCGCTCTGGCCTCCGCTTAACATATTTCTATCCGCTTTTTCTCTACAGGCGAAGTTTCTCTCGAGAACAAAAAAGCAGCAACTGGAAAAAAGAAATCTAGTCCACAAGCCTACCACTCTCATCCATCATCTGCCTTGTACCTAAACGCTGAGAAAAAAAGCAAACGTTTATTCAGGGCTTACGGCAGGGAGCACGAGCCCCAAAAGCAAGAAAGAAGGAGTATCGGTACCCCCCCGTCAGTCCGTCGTCGTTGTCGGTCTCACTATACACCTGAGCAGCACCTCACCCCAGACTACAGCACCTCTCCCCTCCCCATTCGCTCCTCACAAAGCTCCTTGTTTGTCACCATCACCGCCCACAGAGTACTTCCCCGCATTTCTGTCGCCCAGTGTAGTCCCGGGCGCTCAAGTCACTAGCTCCCCTCACGTTCCGTCAGCTTTTCAAGATTTTCGACCGTTTTACTACAAAGCTACCGCCACCATATAGCTTTTCCAGCTCTTCTCACTCATCCCTCCTACTGCACCCTAATCACCCCTCGATTTTGTACCGATAACAATATGCCACACGAACCCCCACTCACTACCTCAAAGGCGTCTATAAAGTCAAACTCATCTTTGACGGCACCTTCGCCACACATGGGATTGTCGCCCATAAATACACACTCGGCTGCGCCATCACCAGCGACCTCCCCGGTTCTGAAGCCAGGTACGGCGAAAGCACCATCTATGCTCAGCCTTACTCCCCAACCTCAGAACGGAGTCTCACAGCCAAAACAATCTATATCTTCCAGGCTGCAGCGTATGTTTACGGCAACCAGCACGAAAGCCAGCAATACTGAAAAGCGGGAAAAAATACCCTCTAGAGATGGAAAGACGGATGGGAGTGCATCAGACACAGATGCATCAGGATCGAGTGAGAAAAAAATTGAAAAGAGGCCACCACCCGAGAGGAAAGGCTCAATCACTGGCCTTACTAGCATTGGTGGAGAAAGGAAAGAACAAAAACGCTTTGAGATGCTTCCCGATGGATCCCATGAACACCATTTGCGCAGCGCCAAGAGGCAGGAAAAGCTGTCGGACATGCTTCGAGATATGATTGTTGGGAAAAAGAAAGGCGAAGACTTCCACCCCGTGGAGCCAGACCGCCTAAGTTTAGTATCCAGTTTCATGGATCAAATGAAAAGCGATAAGTTGGCTTCTGAGCGAAAAGGCGGGCCCAATTCCACTGCCTCCTTAGTTGAGAAATATGGAAAGTGTCAGGAAATCATTGGGCGCGGCGCCTTTGGGATCGTACGGATATCTCACAAAGTGGATCCCGTCAGTGGACAGACGGAGCAACTCTATGCTGTGAAAGAATTCCGTCGGAAACCATCGGAATCTGCGAAGAAGTATCAGAAGCGCTTAACATCCGAATTTTGCATCTCATCTTCCTTGCGTCACCCCAATGTTATACACACTCTTGATCTTCTACAGGACTCGAAGGGTGATTATTGTGAGGTCATGGAGTTCTGTGCTGGTGGTGACTTGTACACCCTGATACTCACCGCTGGAAAACTGGAAGTAGCAGAGGCAGATTGCTACTTCAAGCAGCTTATGCGTGGAGTCGAGTACATGCACGAGATGGGGGTTGCTCATCGGGATCTGAAACCCGAGAATCTTCTACTTACTACACGCGGTGCGCTCAAGATTACAGATTTCGGAAATGGCGAGTGCTTTCGTATGGCCTGGGAGAAA
>Ga0307511_10002140_pt1 | contig 20734 bp, 15 predicted proteins | sample 13_EM_MG_FD_200266 | JGI IMG/M metagenome (GOLD analysis project Ga0307511, IMG submission 200266) | Populus trichocarpa ectomycorrhiza microbial communities from riparian zone in the Pacific Northwest, United States - 13_EM | ecosystem: Host-associated > Plants > Roots > Unclassified | place...
GAGTGGATGCTGGTCCGGTTTCCGCGCCGGCGCAGGCGGAGCAGACATCCGCGAAGTGGGAACGATGTCGTCCGCCGCGGCGCTGCAGCTCTCGCCTACGGAGCTTCGCTTCCTCGGCGGTCCAATGGTTCGCAAGCTGGAAGCGATGTTTGCCGAGCGCTGCGGCGTTGCGTTCGGCGTGGCCGTCAACTCAGCGACCTCGGGACTCGTAGCCGCATTCGGCGCCATCGATCTGGAGCCGGGCGACGAGGTGCTCGTGCCCTGCATGTCGTTTCACGCTACGGCCACTGCCATCCTCGCGTTCAACGCCGTTCCGGTTTTCACCGAGGTCGATGTCGAAACGCTCTGTATCGACGTGGCCGACGCGGAGTCGAAAATCACCGATCGCACGCGCGCCATCGTCGTCGTCCACCTCGGCGGAAACTGCGCCGACATGGACGCGGTGATGGAGCTTGCCCGCCGCCGCGGACTGCGCGTCATCGAGGATTGCGCCCAGGCGCCGGGCGCTCGCTACCGTGGTTGCGAAGTCGGATCGTTCGGCGATGCCGGCGTTTTCTCGCTCACCGAAACGAAGACCATCACCTGCGGCGAGGGAGGCGTGGTCGTCGCCAACGATCCGAAAGTCGCGCTCAAGCTGCGCCTCATCCGCAATCACGGCGAAGGACTGACCAACCGCGACTGGAGCGATGCCGAGCTGGCCAACGTCATCGGTTTCAACCTTCGCTTGACGGAGCTGCAGGGCGCAGTCGCAGTGGCGCAGATGGAACAGCTCGATCAACGCAATCGCGAGCGATGCGCGAACACGGAGCATCTGAGCAACAGGCTGCGCCGCTTCCCGTTTCTCATCCCGCAGCGAATCGATGCGCATGTCAGCAAGGCGCCGTACGCGCTGACGTTCCGCTACGTTGGCCGCGATGGCATGCCGGCGCGCGATGAGGTCATCAAGCAGATGCAGCAGGAAGGCATCCCCGCCGTCGGCGGCTACGACCGGCTGCTGCACGAGCATCCGATGTTCGCGCGGCGCATCGCTTACGGCACCGGTAGCTATCCGTTTTCGCTTCGTCCGAACACGCGTTACGGCAGCGGCACCTTGCCGCGCTCCGAGGCGCTCAACCGCGAGCTGATCTGGTTCACCTGCATCAACTCGCCCAACACCGCGGACGACATGGACGACATCGCCCGGGCATTCGAAAAGGTTTTCGAGACGTGAAAGAAACGTTCGATCGCGACGGCATCGTCTTCCCCATCCGCGTCCTGACGGATGCCGAAGTAGAGCGCTATCGGACGGACGTCACGCGCACGATGTCGGATTGCGGCAGCGACCGCCGCCTCGATCAACTGCATCTCTTTTTTCACTGGGCCTACGAACTGGCCACGCATCACGCCGTCGTCGATTCCATTCGCCAGATCCTGGGCGACGACGTTCTGGTCTGGGGCTCGCTCGTTCTCTCGAAGCCGCCGCACGACGAATCGTTCGTGGCCTGGCATCAGGACGGCCACTACGCCGACTTCCTCGGCGATGCTCCCGCCCTCTCGGCCTGGATCGCGCTGACCGACAGCAACGTTCGCAGCGGCTGCATGCGCGTCGTCCCCGGATCGCAGCGCGTGAAGCTAGAGCACGCCATCACCAACGTGCCGCTGAACATGCTCAGCCACGGACACGAGATCGCCGCCGAAGTCGACGAAGCCGACGCCGTCGACGTCGTTCTGAGGCCCGGCGAGATGTCGCTGCATCACGTCGACATCATCCACGGCTCCAACGCCAACCACTCCGCCGCGCCGCGCACGGGATTCATCATTCGCTACACCACGCCGGCGATCTTGCGTTCGCGCGCGCCGCTCGTCGTCGCACACGGCCGCAACGACGCCACGCACGTTCCGATCGCCACCGCTCCTCCGCCGCCCGATTTCGATCGCTCCGTTGTCGCGTATCGAGCCCGCTGAGCCATGCGCGTCACGTTCGTCATCGCATCGCTTCGCGGGGGAGGCACCGAACGGGCCACCATCAACATGGCCAACTACTGGGCCGCGCGCGGCTGGAGCCCGTCCATCATTACCATCTACCACGGCCCTTCCGAGCCGCCGGCGTATCCGCTCGATCCGCGCGTGGCCCACATCGATCTCGATTGGGAAAAGCCGGAGCGCGACCGGCCTGTACCACCCGAGGAGATGATGGAGCAGGTCGATGCCGCGCTCGCGCAGTTCACTCCTGCGAGCCGCCACTGGCTGTACCGCCATCGCTCGGTTCTGGCCACGATGCGCAAGGCCATCCTCGATACGCGGCCGCAGGCCATCATCTCGATGATCAACGCCACAAACATTCGCACCATCGCCGCCACGCGCGGACTGGGCGTCCGCGTCTTCGTCTCCGAGCGCGGAATCGCCCGCCCGTACGCGCACGAGAAACTGCGCACCGAGGCCTACCGGATGGCCACGGCCGTCGTGGCGCTCACGCCGGGCGATCTTGCCTACTACGTCCGCCAGGGCATCAAGCGCGGTTGCGCCATTCCCAATCCCGTCTCGCCGCGCGCCGTTCCGCCGCGCGACGATCGCAACGGAGCGCGCGTTCTGACGTCGCTCGGACGCTTGTCGTGGGAGAAGGGCTACGACCTGCTGATCAAATCCTTCGCCCGCATCGCCGCCGATCATCCGCAATGGACGCTGGAGATCTGGGGCAAAGGGAGCGATCGCGAAAAACTCGAGGCGTACATCTCCAAGCTCGGCGTGACCGATCGCATCACGCTCTGCGGTTTCACCTCGGACAATGACGAGGTCCTGGCGCGCGCCGATCTCTACGTTCAGCCGTCGCGTCGCGAAGGGTTTCCGAATGCCCTCTGCGAAGCGATGGCCTCGGGACTCCCGGTCGTCGCTTTCGACTGCTCTCCCGGCGTGCGAATGATCGTGCGCCACGGTGTCGACGGCCTGCTGGTTCCGAAGAACGAGACCGGCTCGATGGCGCGCGTCCTCGGCGGTCTCATGCGCGACGAAGAGCAACGAACGCGCCTCGGCGCGCGCGGCCCCGAGGTCGTGGAGCGGTTTCGCGTGGAAGAGATGATGGGGAGGTGGGAGGAACTGCTGCAGTGGCCGATGTGATTCAAAGCCTCTGGATCGGCCCGCGCCTCTCGACGATGGAGCGGCTGACCATCCAGTCGTTCCTCCACCACGGCCACGAGTTTCATCTCTACGTTTACGACGACGTCGAAGGCATCCCCGAAGGAACGCGCGTTTGCGACGGCAACGAGATCCTTCCGCGATCGATGATCTTCGTCTACCGCGATCACCAGTCGTACTCCGGTTTCTCGAACTACTTTCGCTACAAACTCCTCCTCGATTGCGGCGGGTGGTGGGTCGATACGGATCAAGTCTGCCTGCGTCCTTTTGTCACCGAGGACGATTACGTCTTCGCCAGCGAGCCTGGCAAACAAGGAGATGACGTCATTTGCGCCGGCGCGATTAAGGCCCCGCGCGGAAGTGAAGCGATGCAGTACGCATGGGATGTTTGCGCATCGAAAGACACGGCGACGTTGAAATGGGGGGAGGTTGGGCCGCGTCTCGTTGCAGAGACGGTTCATCGATTCGGCCTCGAGAAATACGTCCGTTCATCGCGAGTCTTCTGTCCGATCGGCGACGCGGATTGGTCAACGATCATCTCCGCTCGGTGTCCCACGTTGCCGTCCGAATCGCTCGGCGTCCATCTCTGGAACGAGCGGTGGCGTCGCGATGGGCGTGACAAGGATGCGGAGTATCCGGCGGATTCGTTGTACGAGCGGTTGAAACGACGCTTTGGGGTTACAACGAACGTTCGCGTTTGAGGTTGTAGCGGCCGCTCCGCGGCCGCATTCTTGTAGCACGCGACGCGAACCCCACGCAGAGCGTGAGGCTGGATTGTGAAGCGCGCCTTCGCGCGCGACGCGGCTCGGTGCGATCGCTTCGAGGTTTTTGCTAAAGCGCAATGGAGCGCTGCCGTCCCGGCGGCTGGCCCGGCGGCGTCCCGCCGCCGAGAGCGAGACGCTCTCGGGCCAGCCGGCGAGGACGCCAGCGCTCCATCCGCGAGCACCACGCGGCACAATTCCAAAGACTCATGCGACGTGTAGCAGGTACTTGAGCGCTGTTCCAACGACCGCCGCTGCGATCGCCGTTGCGGCGCCGATCAGCGCGGTGTACAGCCATCGCTTGTCCCGGCGGGTGACTTCGCGATCGTGAAGATCGATCGCCGTCTTGATCAGCGCCTCGACAAAGTCGATCGGAAACGGATTGCGGCGATCGGATGGCAATGCGTGGCGGGCCAGAAGAGACAGGCGGGTCTTGTTGTCCGTGGTGCTGTGAGGATCGGTGGGGTTCGCTGCCCGGACGCGGAAGAACTCCGGATGCTGCTCAGCAATCGATGTCCAGCGCTCCGCCGAACGCGCGAGGCCGAGCTCTATCCTGACTTCCTGCTCGCTCGAACGATCGTCCTTGTCGAGTGCGAGCATCTGAAGGAGTGCAAGGACATCCGCAAGCCGGTCGGGATTCGTGTACTTCCTCAGGCCGGCCATCACACGTACAGAAACTTCAGGCTATGCAGCAACCGCGATCTTCGTCGAAGCGTGGAGAAATGCTCCTGCCGCAAATCATCGGGATAGGCGAGAGCGTGCATCGCCTCCGCTGTCTTGCGCTTCCAGGCCGTGCGGGCGGGGCGGGACTTGTTCGTTTGAAGGTAGCCGGCGATTGCGTCGTGCCAGAACTCGAGACGAGTGATGAATGACGTGTTGAAACGATCGCGTACCTCGGCGTCGCTGCGCAGCGCTTCGCGGGTTTGATCGAAGGCTTGCTTCATCGATCGCTTCAGCGTCTCCACGCCTTCCTTCCGGCCGGCGGCGTTGACGCGGAAGACCATCGACAGAAAGCCGAGGGCGCCTTTCATCCGGACGGCGCGGGTGTTGCGGCCGAAGATGAAATGGTGATCGCCGCGTTGATCGGCGAGGGTGCCGCGGGGATGGAACCAGGCAAGGTTCTGTCCGATGAGCTGCATGCCATCGTGATCCATGAAGATCATGCGGATGCGCCACTGGCCGTTCTCCCAAACGGTTCGTAGTCCGGTGTTGCGGCCGACGAACGACTCGCCGTCGGTGTGACCGCCGGCGGCGTAGAGCGTTCCCCAGAAGCGGCCGAGCTGCTCCATTGCGGCGAGAAAATTCTGCGTGGCCCGCTTGCGATTGGCCGGGACGCGAAACGCGGCACGGACGTATTGCTGATGGTTGCGGAAAGCCACCTTCGGCGGCTCGTAGGTGCACAGCACTTCATCGAGCAGCTCGTCGGCAAAACGCCGCTCATCGTCCGGCGTGTACTTGCGATTCAGTCCGCCGAAATACTCGGCAGGACCGCCCTCGCCGAGGTAGTGGGCAAGCTTGTCGAGACGGAATGAGGAATTGCCGACCTGGATCGCTTGCGCCGGACGCGTCACGCCGAGGAGCCGCACCGCGGTCTCCACCGCGTTCTTCGGCATCGACGTGCGGCGCACCTCTGCGCGAGGATCCTTCATCGAAAGGATGTCGGCGACGAAATGGATGTCCTTCTGCACATTTCGAAACTCGCGGTCGAAGACCTCGGCGCGGGTGAAGTATTCGATCGTCGTCAGCTCGCCGACGCGGGAAGGGATACCGAAGACGTTCGAGATCTGCATCGTGCGCGACATCGCAGCTTCTTCGCCGTGCACAAGGCGGTAGAAGCGGGAGAAGAAGCCGGACTGGCACGACTCCCACGACAGGAGGTGCGTCATCGATCCGCCCTGCAGATGGTGCGAGCGCGGGACGCGTTTCTTGTCGCGCCAGATCTTGATGTCGAACGGGCGCGGTCCGCGGATGCCGGCGCGTTTGAGCTCGATCTCGACGTCGCTTCCGGGCGGCTTCACGACCAGCACGACGGAAGTGAGCGGATATTCGACCAGCGAGTTGATCTCGCCCGGTGTGATGGCGTCGACCCAGCGGATCACCGAGCCGCGCATCAGATGGAGAATGATCTCGCGCTCGAAGCGGGGAAGGCGCTCGAGCTGATGGCGGATCTCCTTGTCGATGTTGGGATGCACGTACTTCGCGTCGGCCGGCACCCCGCGGGAACGGCGGATCTGGCGCTCGATCTCGTCGACGACGTCGGCGACCGTCCAGAGATAGCGGCCGGTGAGGATGCGGCAGTCGCGCGCGGCCAGGCCGAGGAAGTCGTCGAATGCCTCGGGTGTCGTGTCGTAGCCGTCGATGCGATCGTGAATGCGGCTGTTGCGCGAGAGTCTCTGCCGAAACTCGGCCGCGACGTCGCGCCGTTCCGTCGATCGATACCCCTCGGCGCGGAGCTCGTCGCCCGAGGGAACGCCGAGCTCATCGAGCCAGAAAAGCTGTTCAGCGGTGGCGCTTTCGTCGATGCCGAGCAGTTGATGTTCGAGCATCAGTGCGGCCGCCTTTCGCATCGGCCACGGCTCGGCGCGATTGCGCGAGAGTGCTGCCAGTGATGCCGCGAACGGCCGGCGGTATCCCGGCATGCCGAGAAACTCGTCGGCCAGCGCCAGCGACCACGTGCCATCGCCGAGCCGCCGCCGAGCGACGGCGGCGAGAGACTCGCCGAGGAGCGGTGCTTTCGCCAGGCGCTCCATCGGCGGGGATCAGAGCTTCGGCAACTTCGGGAGTTTCGGCAGCTTCACTTTTGCCAGATCAGCTTCCAGTTTTGCGCCGGCTTTGCCAACCGCGGTAGCGACCCCGGTCGCAATCCCGCCAACAATTCCGGTCTTCGCGCCGGCCTTGCCGGTCGTGCCGGTTTTTACGCCAGCCTTGCCGACCTTGTAGCCCGACTTCGTGCCCGTCTTGCCGGTGGGAGGCTTCTTCGTGCCGGTCTTGCCGCCGTTCTTGCCGCCTTTTCCGCCGCCTTTGCCACCACCCTTACCGCCGCCCTTTCCGCCTTTGCCGCCTTCTTTGGCGCCGGCCTTGCCGGTGGCTGGCGCCGCCGACGTGCCGTTTCCGGTCGTCGTCGGCGATCCGTTCCCCGGCACCGGCTTCACGCTGGCCGGCAGACCATTGCCGCCGAGGCCAAGCGTCAGTGCATACAGAAGATCGGATGCATGCTGGCGTGGGATGACGATGTGGATGTTGTCGCCTTCATAGCCGATGTTCCACTTGTCCATTGACAGACCTCCGGACGCGCCTCACGGCACATCTATAAGACATAGACGGCTGTCGGCAGCGATCTGTGAACGGCGATCCGGCCTCTCCGCCAGCGGCGCGTAGGGCGGCCGGTTCCGGAGGTAGATCGTATTGGCCCTTCCCTCGTCGGCAAGGGCTCGTCCGGCGTCGTGAGAACTGGAGCGGTTGTAGAAAAGGAGCGGCTCGGCGATGTGCTGGGCGCGACGGGTTGTGGCCATCTCCAGCATCGGAAACATGCAGGCCATATCCTCGGTCAGCCTGAGATAACGCCCCGAGGGATCGCGGAAATCGGCGTCGTCGATCCGATCGAACAGCCAGCGTTTCCAGGTGCGGACGGCTGTCCCCAGCCAGGGTGCGGAGCGAAAATCCGTCGTGCCCTCCTCATACGCCGGCCAGCGTCCCGGCGAGCGGGGATCGTCGCTGATCCAGCTTCCGTAGGTCAGCCAGCAGTCCTCGCGTTCGTACGCCGAGGCGATCGTGGCGAGGGCAGCGGGCGTGATTAGCCAGTCGTCGCCGTCGACGATGACGATGACATCCTCGGCATCCGCACCGCTGCGGGCGATCGTGTTCAGGATGTTGGCCATCGGATAGTGCCGCCGCTCGTTCTGGACGACGTCGAAGCGAGGGTCGCCCGCCGCGGCGGCGACGGCATTTCGAAAGGTTCCGTCGCCCTTCCGGTCCACGTTGATCCAGGCCCGCCAATCGTGGAACGTCTGCATTTTCAGGGAGTCGATGCAGCGGCCGATCTCCTTCTGGCAGAAGCCGCAGTTGACGATTACGTGGAACATCAGCCTCGGTAGACGCGGGTGCGGAGGGGCTTGTGATCGAGTGTTCACAACCTCGTTGCCTCGTACGTCTTTCTTATAGCTGAAATCTCACCATTTCGAAGCATGAAGGCTTGAGGTTCGACTGCCAAGCCAGCGGCCGAGGAGGATCTATGCGGCGTCCAGTTCTGTTTGTGCTCATCGCCCTGTCGTTGTTCGTGTCGGTAGTGGCGGAGGCGGCTGGCCCCCCCGGCTGCGATCGCGTCATCAAAGCTGATGTGGTGGCGATCGACCAGCCCTATTTCCTGAACCGCCTCGGCGCGGCGATGGCGGAAGGGATGATCTTTGCGCTGAAACGCGACGTCGTTCCGGCCGACGGCTCGAAGCCGCTCGGACCCGGCAACGCCGTTCTCAGGGCTGACAAACGCCCGCGGCCGATGGTCCTGCGCGCGAACGTCGGCGACTGCCTGCAGATCCATTTCACGAATCTTCTGGCCAGCACGCCGGTGGCGACGCAGCCCGCAACGCGTCAGGCTTCGTTCCACGCCGCGGGCATGGAGCTGGTGGGGACGATCGACGATGACGGCTCGTTCGTCGGTGCCAATCCGAACGCCCTCGCGCCGGTCGTTGCTCCGGGCAACGAGAAGACGTATTTCATCCGGGCCACGAAAGAGGGTCCGTACCTCGCCAACACGATGGGTGCCGTCTTCGCCGGTGAGAACCTTCCCGGCGACGGCGCGCAGCAGACGGCCGGGCTGTTCGGTGCCGTCAACGTGCAGCCGCGGGGATCGTTCTGGTATCGCAGTCAGGTTACCGGGAAGGAGCTGGCCTCGGCCTCGCCGGGCAATACGGGACTCAACCAGCCCAAGATCGACTACGAAACGAAGGTGGCGGGCGTGCCGGTGTTGCGCATGCTCGATGACAGCAACGAGATCATTTACACGGACCTCACCGCCATCATCACCGGCGATCCGAAGAACGGCTATCTCTTCAAGGACGACGGCCAGGCGCAGTTCTTCAAGAATTACGCAGAGCCCGACCGCCTCCAGCCGTATCGCGAGTTCACGATCGAGTATCACGAGCTGTCGGACGCCGTGCAGGCCTTTCCGATCTTCGGCAGGAATGTGAAGCCGGGTCAGCCGAAGTCGACCCTCGGCTCCCGCACGCTGCAGGCCGGCGGTGATGCTTTTGCCATCAACTACGGCGTCGGAGCGATCGGCCCCGAGATTCTCGGGAACCGGCTCGGCGTCGGTCCGATGGGAAGCTGCGCCGACTGCGCATTCGAAGAGTTCTTCCTCAGCGCCTGGACCGTGGGCGATCCGGCCATGGTGGTCGACATACCGGCCAATGTGCCGTGTAAGGGCGTCACGAACCAGCCGGATGTGACGGCGGGCAAGTCGAGCCTCGACAACAAGACGCTGACTCCGGTCCCCTGCACAGTCGGTGTCACGGGCAACGCGCCTCCGGGCGTCACCCCGTTCCGCAAGGCAACGAAGACGCTCTATCCGGACGATCCGTCGAACGTCTACCACAGCTACATCAACGACCGGGTCAAGTTCCGCATCATTCACGCCGGAACCGGCGTCTCGCACGTGCATCACCAGCACGCGCATCAGTGGATCCATTCGCCGAACAACGACACCAGCACCTATCTCGACAGCCAGTTGATCAGCCCGGGCAGTGCCTACACGCTGGAAATCGACTACAACGGCGGCGGCAACCGCAACAAGACCGTCGGCGACTCGATCTTCCACTGCCACTTCTATCCGCACTTCGCGGCCGGCATGTGGAGCCTCTGGCGTACGCACGATGTCTACGAGCCGGGGACGCAGCTCGACGGCAACGGAGTGCCGGTGGCGAAGGCGCGCGCGCTTCCCGATCCCGAGATCCCGCAGGGGAGTCCGATTCCGGGGCTCATTCCGATGCCGGCCATTGCCATGCCGCCGATGCCCGGCTCTGTCGAGCTCGTGGCCGTGGCCGATCCGAACGGCGGATCAGCGCCGATCGGATACAGGGCTATCACCGATCCGAACGTCAATCCTGGTTATCCCTTCTTCATCCCCGGCGTGGCCGGCTCGCGTCCGCCGCATCCGCCGCTGGACTTCGCGGTCGATGGCGGAAAAGAGCTCAACGGTGGTCTGTTCCGGCACGTCATCCTGAACGCCAAGGTGACGGAAAATCACACGGCGTTCGACTTCAGCAAACACATGTCGTCGATCAACGCCTATCGGGTGCCCGAGGATGGAACGGCGTCTGAGAAAGTGGCGATGAAGTACCACTCGGTCTGCTTCCATCCGTCGTTCTTCCCCGACGGTACGCCGGCGAATCCCGGTTATCGGACGAACGGCCTTCCGCCAGCCTCGGGCGCGCCATACGCCGACCCTGGCCTCATCCCGTGGGATCCGAATAATCCACCCCCTCCGGCAGCTCAGTGCCAACCGATCGATCCGAAGGACTGGATCCAATACAGAGCCGCCGTGGTCGAGACCGACCTCGTCTTCAACAAGAAGGGGTGGCACTACCCGCAGGGACGTCTGCTGACGCTGTGGGAGGATGCACTGCCGACCGTCAATGGCGATCGTCCGCCGGAGCCGTTCTTCTTCCGCGCCAATTCCAAACAAGGTGTCGAGTACTGGCACACGAACCTCGTGCCGAAGGAGTACAACCTCGACAACTTCCAGGTGCGTACGCCGACCGACGTCATCGGGCAGCACATCCACCTGGTGAAGTTTGACGTGACCTCGTCCGACGGCGCCGGCAACGGCTGGAACTACGAAGACGGCACGTTCAGCCCCGAGGAAGTCGTCGATCGCATCAAAGGAATCAACCAGTGCGGCGGATTGGCTGCTGACGAGAGCACCATCGCCAAATGCACGACAGGCGCGGGCCGGTTGACGCTGACGGCGGAACCACCGCCGGCCGAGATCTGCGCGCCCGGTACCTGCAAACCGGAATGGTTCGGCGCTCAGACCACGGTGCAGCGCTGGTTCGCCGATCCGCTCGAAGACAACAAAGGTGAAGACCGCACCATCCGCAGCGTCTTTACCCACGATCACTTCAGCCCGTCGACGCATCAGCAGACCGGCCTTTACGCAGCCCTTCTCGTCGAGCCCGAGAAATCGACCTGGAAACAGGGCGAGACCGGCGTCCCGATGCACACTCGCCCTGACGGCGGCCCGACCAGTTGGAATGCCGTCATCACCACGCCGGGCAAGCCGGATACGCCGCAGTACAACTTCCGTGAATTTGCGCTGGGACTGCAGGACTTCCAGCTCGCCTATGCAGCCGGTTCCCGTACCAAGCCCAGCAATCCGCCAAACAACCCGAACTCGCAGAACTCAGGCTGGACCGATCCGAACGTGATCGAGCAGCCGTCGTTCGGCATGCCGCAGTTGGTCAGCGCCGGTCCGACGAACGGGACGCTGTCGTTCAATTACCGCAACGAGCCGCTGCCGTTCCGCCTGGTCGGCCAGACCAACGCCAACCTCTACACCAACGATGCGACTTGCGGGACGGCGCCGTTCATCGCGCCCGGATCGTTTGCCAAGGATCCGGCCCACGTCTTCCTTTCCAACATCACGCGCGCCGATCCGGCCATCAATCAGCAGCCCACTCCGGGATCGCTGATCTGCCCGAATCACACGCAGGGATTCAAGTACCCTGGCAAGCCGCTCACGGCCGACATGCAGCCCGGCGATCCGTACACGCCGCTGCTGCGCGCGTACGAGGGCGACAACGTGCAGGTGCGCCTCATCGCCGGCGCGCACATGCTGCCGCACGACTTCGCCATCTTCGGCACGAGCTGGCTCTTCGAGCCGGCCAATGGCAACGACATCGGCAGCTCCGGCTTCCGGAGCAACCAGGCCATCGGCATCTCCGAGCACTACGAATTCGCTTTCAAGGTCCCGCGCGCCAGCCCGTCGACCAACCCCATGTACAACTCCACCGATTATCTCTACACGCCCGACTACGCCAACGCCGCGCACGGGATCATCGACGGCATGTGGGGCATCATGCGCGCCTACAAAGGCAACCGCGCGGACCTTGTCACGACGGCGACGAATCCGTCCATCAAGCCGTTGCCGCCGCCGGCCGACGCCGCCAAGGGCTATAGCTGCCCGCCGGGCGCACCGGAGCGCACGTACTACGTCAATGCCACCAGCCCGACGCAGATCGTGATCAATTCGCGTGGCTCAGGCATGACCGGCGATGCCAATCCGATCGTCAACAAGTTCCCGCTGCAGTACGTGTTGAAAGACAACCCGTACTCGACCGAGCCGCTCATTCTCCGCGCCAACGCCGGCGAGTGCATCGGCGTGACGCTGTACAACAACTTCAAGACGACGGCCAACGTCTTCAACTCCACCGGTGCTTCATCGAAGCCGCTCTTCCAGCCGCAGATCACTCTGACCGCGTCGACGAACGCCAGTCTGACGCCGACCCTGCTTGCCTTCGACGCCATGAACAACGCCGGCATCAACGTCGGCTTCAATCCGACGCAGACGATTCCCGCCGGCTCGTCGCGTACCTACTGGTGGTACGCGGGCAAGACGTCGATCGATCAGAGCGGCAAGATCATCGGAAAGCCGGTGGAATTCGGCTCCGCCAATCTCATCCCGGCCGATCCGCTGGAGCAGGACAACCATGGTCTCGTCGGTGGCCTCGTCATCGAGCCGAAGGGCGCGGTGGCCTGCCCCGACGTTACCAATCCAGGTTCCGGTAACTACGCCACGCATACCTACGCCTCGGCGAGCGTGTACGACGGCGGCGACTGCAAGAACCCTGGCAAGTTCCTCTTCCGCGAGTTCGTGCTCGTCACGCAGGACGACATCGGCGTGGTCTGGCCGGCATGCACGTCGGCCCCCTGCACGACCAACAACTCCACCGGCGGCGGCTCCGACGATCGCACCGCCCAGGTCATGCTCAACTACAAAGCGGAGCCGATCGGCTACCGGCTGAACAACACCATCAATCCGGTCGACTTCGACAATTTCCGCGTTCTCTCCAACACGCAGGTCGGCGGCGATCCGCAGACGCCGGTCTTCTTCGCAGCGGCCGGCAAGCCGTTCCGTCTGCGCCTCACGCATCCGCGCGGCAGCGGCGATCAGCAGATCCTGACGCTGCACGGCCACGTGTGGCAGGAGGAGCCGTATTCGCCCGACTCGACGTCGATCGTCGGCGACAACACGCCTGAAAATCCGATGTCGCAACACATCGGCGCGCGCGATGCCTACGGCGTGAACAGTTCGTACGACGTCATTCAGGCCAGCGCCGGCGGCAAGACGAAAGTGACTGGCGATTACATCTACCGCACCATCCCCGGCAGCTTCATGTTCACCAGCGGTCTGTGGGGACTTCTCCGCGTCGGCGAGCCGGGCAAGGACACGGTCAGTTGCACGCCGAGGTATTACAACGGGGCGCTCTACATCAACGGTACCGCAGGCGTTTACCTTGGCGAGGGAAGCGACGCCAAGAACGGTACGCTCGCCCCGAGCGTCGACGTCTATTACGCAAAGAGCAACGATTCAGACGAGCCGGGCACGAAGATCGGTACAGCAACTGTGGGCGTCGGCGGACGCTGGTGCTGGCCGTCCAGCGATCCTTGTCGGCCCACTACGACCGCGATGCCCGCGATCACGCGCATCGTTGCCGTATCACCGAACGGCGGCCAGGTCGCCGCGTCGATCACGAAGGTTACCGCGCCGGCGAAGGTGACGCGGACGCACGCAGCCGATACCGACGCGCGCTTCAAAGATCCGCTGCGCCCGAGCGCGACGGTCGAAGCGCCGAAGCAGCAGACGGTCGGAGGTACTCTCCCGGCCCCGCCGTCCAGCGGTGACACGAAGAAGGAATAGCCACTCCATGCGGCTCAGGCCTCGGCGAATATTCGCCGAGGCCTGAGCACCGCAGAGACGTATGAAAGGAATCGACGTACGTCTCCCAACGTCCGCCTCCTCCTTTTGTGTAACTCGCCCGGCGAAGAGGTGCGCACGTTCCTCGGCGGGCAGAGAGAAGTGCTGATCATTCCCTACGCCCAGCACAACAAAGACGCCGTCGTCCTCCGATTCACCAAACAGTTCAAGCGCCTCGGATTGAAGGCAACGTCGCTGCACACGGCCCGCGATCCCCGTCGCGCCCTCGAGAAGTGCAAGGCCCTCTTCGTCTGCGGCGGAAACGCCTTCCGCCTGCTGAATTGCCTCTACGAGACGCAACTGCTAGGCGTTGTGCGCCGCCTGGTGCTCGATCGTGGAATCCCATTCATCGGCTCCAGCGCCGGCGCCCAGATCGCCGCCCCGACCATTCATTGCGTCAGCGATCTACCGCTCATCATGCCGCCATCCCTTCGCGCGCTCAGCCTGATCCCGTATCACATCAGCGTCCATCTCCCCGAGCCCGGCCACCTCGGATTCACCATGCGCTCACAGGAGATCGTCGACTTCCACAAGGTTCATACGTCGCCTGTGGTGGCCCTTCGCGAAGGCGGAATGCTGCTCGTCGAAAATGGCGAGGCTCGAAATGTGGGGCTGAGTCCAATCCACATTTTTCGAAGGCGGATGGTTCCGGTTGATGTCGAGCCGGAGGAAGTTATCGATGCGGATGTCCTACCTTGACGGAGCGCTGCCGTCTCGGCGGCTGGCCCGGCGGCGTCCTCGCCGCCGCGTGCTAGGCGAAATCGTGCGCTCTGGCGGGCAAGGCGGCGGGACGCCCTGGCCAGCCGGCGAGGACGCCAGCGCTCCATCACGGCGCGACGCGCCTGGTTTCGATTCCGTTCTCTCCGCGCCAAACCAACGTCACATCGTTCGCTCCCATGTGGTGTGCCCGCGAGAACGACAAGACAGACGCTCCAAAGTCGTGAATCGACTCGATTGCAGCGATGAACGACTCGCGCGTCAGCTCGCGTCCGCTGCGCGTGAGCGCTTCGGCGATCAGCGATGCTGCGAGGCCGGCGCTTCGCTCGGCGAAGGTTGCGGTGCCGCCGTCCACTGCATCCGCGGGAAAGGCCAGGACGACATTGGCGCGAGGCTGGCCGCGCTCGTCGAATGCCGAGGAGCCGGCGATGGCGGCGGGGAGCAGGAGAAGGCGATCGGTGGGCGCGGCGGCTGGTTCGAGAAGGAGAAGAGCGTGAGCATCACCGGCTGACTGGCCGGTCGTGGCCGACTTCCAGCCGTTCGCGAGCGCCAGGGTTCGCAGTTCCTCCGCAGTGTCGCGCCACGCGGCATCGCGATAGGCAATGGCTAACGTCCGCTGCTCCGGTGGGAGTCGCGTTGCGGCCATGCGCACGAGTGCGGAGGCCTGCTGGGCGACGCCGGCGAAGAGCGCGAATTGGGATGCGCTGAGATTCGGAGTCGGACTGCTTTGCGTGGCGACGATCTGCGGTGCGTCGCTTGCCGGATCGAGCACGTCGATGTAGGCGAAGAAGTCCTTCTCATCGTCGATTCGTTCGGCCGGCTCGAAGACTATGCGACGGTCGTAGACACGCAACGTGAGTTTCTGCAGCGTCGGCATGTCGCGAGCGGCAACTCCGATGCGAACCACGTCGTCGTGAATGCCGGGCGGTTGGATGCTGCCGAGCTTCTTGAGATACGCGACCAGGTCATCGATGTCGTCGCGGCGCATGCGATAGCGCGGCATCACACTTTGCAGTTTCTTCGCGCCGGAATCGATGCCCATCGTGATCGCCCGTCGCAGGAGCGCCTCTGTGTAGCGCGGGCGGTGACGATCGCCATCGTCCGTGTCGCGCCTCAGCGTTTCCCAATCGATGCGTGCCGGCGTCACGCCGCCCTCGGATTTGCCGCGTCCGTTCGCGCCATGGCAACTGCCGCAGGGCATCACCGCCGCCGGTACCTCGGTGCTCCCTTCGCTGACCACGGCCGTGATCTCCGCGCCGCGGCCGCTCTTTCCGTGCAAGTAAATCTCGCGTCCGCGATCTTCCGGCGCGGACAGCGTCGCAGCAACGAGGAGGGGGAGAAGGATCACTTATCTTCGACGACAGTCCGGACTGTATCGATGACCTTCGCGCTCTCGGCCACGCCGAGGACCTTCTTCCAGAGACCGGTGTTCAGATTGCCGACCAGGAGGATGTTCGAGTGGTCGTCGCGACTGGTGACGGCGAGGCCGAGTTTTGCGAGCGCGGCCTGCACCTGTTGCGGCGTGCCGGTCAGGAAATGCCAATCCTTCTGCGCGTTCAGGCTCTTGGCGAGATCGTTCAGTTTCTCCGGCGTGTCGTTGGCGGGATCGACCGTGATCGAGATCAGCGACACGCGGTTGTCGCTCTTGAAGGCCTCTTCGATCCTTTTGAACGTGGCGATCATCACCGGGCAGCTTCCGTGGCAGGTGGCGAAGAAACTGTTGATGATGACGACCTTGCCGCGCATCAGGTCTTCGAACAGATCGACCTTGCTGCCGTGCTGATCGACGAGCGTGAGTCCGCCGAAATAGTGTGCGGAAACGTCACTCACCGAACGCGTTGGCGTGTCGGTGGCGGCAGCGATGGAAGCAGCCAGGAGAAGCAGCACAGCCATGCAACTCGTCTTCATCGAGCGTTCTCCTTCGATCCAAACGCGTTGACTCGTTGTGCGATCTTCGATGCCGGCGCCAGGCCGTCCACGCGCGTCCATTCACCGTCCGCGTTGCTGATGAAGGTGATGGCGCTGTGGTTGACGAAGTCGGCGCTGTAGACGCCGAAGGCCTTGCGAAGCGCGTCGACGTCGCCGCGCGCGGCGGTCACCAGCGTCCATCGCGGACCGCGGTTCCAGCGTTCGCTCCATGCTTTCAGTTTGGCCGGCGTATCGAGCGGATCGACGCTGACGGAAATGAGCGCCACGTCGCCGCCGACCATCGTCTGCAGCCGTCCGAAGTTCGCTCCCATCGTGCCGCAGATCGTACTGCAACTGGTGAAGACGAAGTTCACGACGACCGTGCGGCCGCGCACGTGATCGGAGACGAAGTGAGATCGTTTTCCGTCCTGATCGGTGACGACGACGTCGGGGATCTTGAGAGCCGCGCCCCGCACGATGGGAGAAAGCAACAACAGCGCTGTGACGCAGAGGAGTTTTTTCACGCGTGGCCTACCGATGCAGCAGCGATCGGCGCAACATCATTCTCATACCATCCCAGAATCTCTCCCGGAACTTCAGCCGGCATCGGCTCGCCGGTCATCAGATGGAACTGGCTCATGGCCTGTCTGCGCAGAACGGCGTGCCCGTCGATCGTCACCTGGCCTCGCGCGCGCGTGGCCGCGACGAGCGACGTCGGCTCCGCGCCGTAGACGAGATCGATCACGACGGCATTGTCGTTGAGTGTGGCCGGATCGAACGGAACTTCGCCGGCGCGATATCCGACCGGCGTAGCGTTGACGACGATGTCGTAGCCGCGCGGCGAAAAACTGGCGAACGGCACGAAGGGAAGTTGCAGCAGTCGGATGGCCAGCGATGCGCGATCGAAGCCGCGGTTGACGATCGTGACGTCCGCGCCGGCCTGGTGCAACGCTGCCGCGATGGCCCGTCCCGAGCCTCCACAGCCGACGACGGCCACGCGTTGATCGCGCGGCTCGACGCCTCGTTCGCGCAACGTCAGCAGCACGCCCTCGGGGTCGGTGGTGTCGGCCGTCCAGACGCCTCCCTCGTTCACGAAAAAATTCGTCGAGCAGGTGCGCGACACCATCGGCGTCCGGGCCGGCGCGGCGCTGACGGCGATCTCCTTGTGCGGTGAAACGACGCAGAGTGCGCCGACCGAGGCGCCGAGGGATTCGAGACCGCCGCCGGCGATGAGCGCTGACCAGAAATCGGCAAAGTCGGGGGCGTGGAAGGGGAGGTAGAGCGCCCGCCGTCCGAGCGCGCGAAAGCCGGCGTTGTGAAGGCGCGGCGAGAGCGAGCGGGAGATGGGATCGCCGACGATGCCGAAGATCTCGTCGACCGGGTCGAGACGTGGGAAACCGTAATCGGCGATCAGTTGCTCCATCGATGGCATCCCGTCAACCAGCGGATCATCGCCGCCGAACACGATCCGTGCGCCGAGGCGTGGGGCGAGGATTCGCGTCCAGAAACCGATCGCGCCGACCGCGTACGCCGTCAGATCGCTGTGCTGCTCCCGCTTCAGAAGCATCATCGGAAGGAGGGTTTCGCTGCAGCGCGGAGTCTCCACCTCGATCCGATACAGCCGCGCCGGTACACGGCGGATGCTGCGCAGCGCGGCGTCGAGATCGTCCATCGTGCGAGCCCGGCCCCGCCAGGTGATGACGCGCAACTCGGCAGGGATGCGCTGGAGGAACTGCGCGTCGTCGAGGTCGGCGCGCTCGAGATCGACGAGATCGAATGTCGTCGCCGCGCGCAGCAGGCGCTCCCGCCGTCCTTCAACTACTCCTCGGAGGGTGTAGAGCAACGTGGCGCTGGTCAGCGAGCGGAGATGCATGGCGTCGACGTCGCCGGCCGTATCGGCGCGAAGCTCGAGCCAATCTGTGTGAGACAAAGGAGGTAAAGCATCAAGCCTCCGCCCGATCGTCATCGCGATCGAGGCCTTGTCGGAATCCGCTAGCAGCATGACCGCAGCACCGTCCGGGCCTGCTGCACGCGCTTCCGCGCCGTCGGCTCCGTGATCGACAGCGTTCTGGCGATCGCTTCGTACGACGCCTCGCGAAGGAAGCGCATCTGGGCCACGCTGCGGAGGAGAGGCGGAAGGCTGTCGATGGCGCGCTGGAGCCTCACGCGCATCTCGTTCGACAGCACGACGTCCTCGGGGGATGGACTGGGATCAGCGGCCCGCAGCTCGTCGGCCGCGATCTCCTCACCGACGAGGCCGCCGATCGTCAGCCGCTGCTGTTCGCGGTGGATGTCGGCGCAGACGTTGCGCGTAAGCCGCGTCAGCCAGGCCTGCAGATTCTCGATCTTCGTGGCGTGCGCCGGCAGCTTGCGGAACGCCAGCAGCATCGAGCGGCTCACGGCGTCCATGGCATCGGCCCTCGACCCGCGCATCTGCCGCAGGCACACGCCATAAAGATGCAGGCGATGCTCGAGCCACAGCGGCCAGAACGCCTCACGGTCGCCGCCGCTGAGACTTCGGAGCAGAATCCTCTCCTCGATGAGTGACCCTATCTCGGACATCTCTCCCGACCTTCTTCCCGGTGCCCGGACCCTCCAGGCGCCGAGGACACTTTCTTGCGTCTATGTCTATGGGAGGGATTCGAGAAGGGATTTTCCCTACCCGGTGGGTTTTCGAACGTCGATTTTTCAGTCTTGAGCTGGTACCCGGTTGGCCTTAGAGCCTTACTTCAGTCTCGTTTCCAGCCGCCAGAGCGCGCAGCGTCTGCCCGAGAACGGGCAAATTGACGATCGCCGGGTTCAGCGATACGTACGTGCGGATGGCGGACGGTTGGAAGTACGTGCTTGGTCAGGCCTCGACGCGATTGGAGTCTTGAGTCACGCGGAGGCGCGGAGTCGCGGAGGGTGGAGGTGCTTTTCTCCGCGCCTCCGCGTCTCCGTGAGACATCAGCACGCCCACCACCGCGCCCGCCAGATGCGCGACTGGCACTGGCGCAAACGCCGCTCCACTTACAAACACCATCGAACCAGTCTTCATCTCGAAAATCAACTTCGCGGCGAAGCCGACAGCGCAGAGTGCAACCAGCCAGCTTCGTCGCGATTCGAGAGTCAGCAGCAGTGCGAACAGCGCCGAGTCGATGCCTGACAGTCCGCGATACGTGGTCACTTCGGGGGCGAACATCAACACGGCGATGGGGACGACGAGAACACTGGCGAGCAGCGTCGCCTGGTACGCCCCGCGATTGCGCCGCGCACAGGCGATTCCGAGGATGAGAAAGACGAGCGCGTCCCAGGCGAGCTGCTCATACGTGAAATGCGTGAAGTGACAGGTGACGATTCGCCACACCGCGCCGCCGCGCTGCAACTCCAGCGATGAGCCGGGGAGCAGCGCGGCGGCCAGGGCGAGCAGGGTGAGTGAGATTGTGGTTTTCATTTTTCACTACCGCCAGCGAGCCGCTGGCGGTCCAGCCGGCGGGCCGCCGGCGCTCCGATGACGCTTTCGTAGTCCTGCTCCAAGCGCCGCAACAGCAACCAGCAACGCCGTCAGCGGATCGATCGCTCCCCCTCCTCGCACCTCATGCGCCGGTCCGTTGAACATCGGCTGCGCAGCATCGACTCGATTCGACGTTACCGCGACCTTGCCGCGCGATGCCTGCGCCTGCTGCTCGACGGCGACCCGCACTTTGTTCATGCGAGTGATCCCCCGCTTCTCGAAATCGCCATCGCTGAGAACGACCATCGACGTGTAGTCCGTGACGAGCTGGTACTTGATGCCGAGGTCGCGAATCGACTTCTCCGCCTCGGCGGGCGAGGCCAAGCCGGCGTTCTCCTTCATGATGACCCGCTCGATTCCTGCCAGCGCCCACATCCGCTCCAGCTCCGGATAGTCGGTGCTCACGTCGGGGAAGTCGAACGTCGTGTGGTACGTCGCATCCTGTCCCGTCATCTTCGCGGCGAGAGTCACATTCGCCGGCCCGCCCTTCGCGTAACGGCCGAAGATCACGAGCTGCTGTCCGCGATAAATCTTCGTCGGAACATCGTCGGTGCGATCGAACGTCTTCACGCCGTCGATAGTCAGCGTCGCGTCGTGCATCGCCTCGCTGACGATCTTCGACTTGGCAAGCAGAATCGCTCCGATGATGTCGCCGTCATTCGAGACCGCGTCGTAGAACCCGCCGCTGGTCTCAGCGATCAGGCGCATCAGCGGCCAATTGCCGTTGTTCCCCATCAGAAATCCGAAGACGCGCACGTCGTATTTTTTCAGCAG
>Ga0307511_10002141_pt1 | contig 20732 bp, 20 predicted proteins | sample 13_EM_MG_FD_200266 | JGI IMG/M metagenome (GOLD analysis project Ga0307511, IMG submission 200266) | Populus trichocarpa ectomycorrhiza microbial communities from riparian zone in the Pacific Northwest, United States - 13_EM | ecosystem: Host-associated > Plants > Roots > Unclassified | place...
TTACGGCCTGCTGGAAGGTTGAGAGTACGCGGTCCTTGACGGCTGAAGAGAGCGATGCATTGCCGGGGTACGTTGCCATGCGTCGTATGAGCTCCGCGAAAAAGTGCCGCGATTATACTGTCACGCCCAACGTTGAAGGAGCGTGCATGGAGATCATCGCAACCGACCAGGCGCCGAAAGCGATCGGCCCTTACTCACAGGCAATCAAGATTGGCAACGTCCTCTACACCTCGGGGCAGATCGCCCTCGACCCGGCCACCGGCGCTCTCGTCGATGGCGATTTCGCCGCACAGGTTCATCGTGTGTTCGAGAACATGAAGGCCGTACTGGCCGCCGCCGGTGGCCGCTTCAGCAACGTCGTCAAGGCAACCGTCTACCTGACCGACCTGGCCAACTTCACGACGCTGAACGAGATCTACGCCTCGCATTTCGGCGATACGAAACCGGCAAGATCGACCGTCGGCGTGTCGCAATTGCCGAAAGGGGCGCAGGTTGAGATCGATCTGATCGCGGTTCTGTGAGGGTGTCGGCTGTCAGGGGAGCGGCGTTGACGTTTTCCCGACAGCCGACTGATCCGTATCTTCCAGCAGCAAAATAACTTACACCGATCGCTAAATACTTATTACAATGGCACTTCGGTTGCAGTTCAGCCGCTCAGCCATGTCGCCCATCCGAAAGACCTTCCTCTTCGCCATCAGCGTCATCCTCGCCTCGGCGCCGATCTTCGGCGCAGCGCGTCTGACCTATTTCAACAACGGGACTTTGATCCCCGTGGCCTGGCCGGACGGCTCGTTTCCTATTCGCTATTCGATCGATCGCCGGATCTCGCAGTTGATCCCGCAGGTGGCGGCGCTCCTCGACCGCGCAGGGAAGGACTGGTCGGCCATCCCCGATACGAACCTCGGCTTTCAGTCCGCCGGCATCGTCGACGGCATCTCCGCCGGCAAGGATGGACGCAACACCATTTCGATCGCCGACGATCTTTTCGCCGATCAGAAGTTCATCGCTCTGACCACGAATTGGTACGACGACAGCGGCCGCATCATCGAGGCCGACATGCAGATCGATCCGACGGCGGTCTCGGGCGGCTACAACCTGCAGCAACTCGTCGATCACGAGATGGGTCACGTACTCGGGCTGGATCACTCCGCGGTGTTGTCGTCGGTCATGTATCCCTACATCGGAATGGGGACAAACATCGCGCTCGACAGCGACGATCGCGTGGCCATCACCAACGCCTACGCGAAAGCAAGACCTGCCGTCGGCGCTACGCTCGAAGGCCGCGTCTACGGCGACGATGGCGGCATCTTCGCCGCGCAGGTCGTAGCGGTGAACGATGAAGGCGAACCGGTGGTGACTGCGCTCTCCGACAAGAACGGCAACTTCTCACTACAGGGTGTGCCCAGCGGCAACTACCGCGTCTACGCCGAGCCGCTCGACGGTCCGTTCCAGGTGCAGAACCTTTCCGGCTACTGGCAGGCGGCGAAGGTGACGTCGTTCCCCACACAGTTCGCCGACGGCGGCGCACTGCACGTCGAGAACGGACGCATCTACGGCAACCTGAACGTGAACGGCTCGGGGTCGGTACGCCTGAATCCACGATGGATCGGCGCATGGGCGGCGGGAACGGATAACGTGCTGCTGCAGGCTATGCCGACGATGCTTCACGCCGGGACCACCGTAACCCTCGGCGTCGGCGGTGACGGTTTCACCAGCGGAATGACGACGTTCGACATCCCCAATCCCGGCTTCCATCGCGTCTCCGATTTCAAATGGGCCAGCAACTACGTCAGCGCCACTTTCCAGGTCGATGGATCGACGCCTGCCGGCTCTCTCGTGGTGATGGTGAAGAGCGGAAACGAATCAGCCGCGCTGACCGGCGCGCTGCGCGTCGAGCCCTCGGCCCGTTCGCGTGGCGTGAAAAAGCTCTGACGTATACTCCTCCGAAAACCAAACGGAGGATTCCCATGAAGCTTCGCAATCTCGTTTTGTTCGCCATCGTCTGCTCGCTCGCGCTCCCTGTTTTCGCCGCCACACCGATCGCCAAGGCCGGCAAGTGGGAGAGCACAGTGCAGATGGAGATGACCGGCGCGCCGATGAAGATCCCGGCTCACACGATGAACGTCTGTGTGACCAAGGAGCAGGCCGAGAACGCCGAGAATCTCATCCCCAAAACCGGCGATAAGCGCGGCGGCTGCATCTACACCGATGTGAAGGTGGAAGGCAGCACGGTCTCGTGGAAGATGACCTGCGAAAAGTCAGGCATGACCGGCACCGGCAGCGTCACCTATCACGGCGACAGCTATGAAGGTGCCATGCAGATGAAGATGCAGGACCGCGAGATGGCCGCCAAGATGTCCGGCAAATACCTCGGCGCCTGCGACGGCACCGAGGCGAACAAGTAAGTTTTCCAAAACGTAGGTCGGACTCTCCAGTCCGACCGTTGCGCGCGAAGGCGCGCCAACAATTCAGCCCCGCGCTTTTTGCGCGGGGTTTTTGTTTGTCAGCAGCGACGTTTCACGGTGGTGGATTACCCGTGGCACTGGCGACGTACCGGCCCCCGTCCATGACGACCATCTGAGCGGTCATATCGTCGCCGGTTGTCGTCACGAAGAAGTACATCTGCAGCGAATCGGAGATCGCCGGCAGCGTGATCTCAAATTCGCAGTCCATTCCGGTTGATTGCTGGACAAACCAGACATTGTTTTGTCCAGGCCCGAGCACATCGTGGCTCGGCTGGTCGGCATACGATGGTCCCTCTGCAGCTTGCGGGCTCCAATCGCTCGCGGCCGCCGGCATGAAGTGCGTTGGGCTGCCCTCACCGCCAACAGGGTTCACCATGATGTAGGTCTGGAATTCACACGTATTGAAAATCGACACGGATACCGGCATGGTCGACTCCTTTCGTCCCGGACGGCGGCAGCGTATCACCCGGACAACTTCGCTGCTCGCGTCATCCAGCCTTCGCGGTTGTCTCTTCCCGCTTCGCCGCGTACCAGAGCTGACCAACCATCAGCAGCATCCCCAGGTCGCGAAACACATCGACCTTCATGTCGAAGATGCGCTGTTCGTGTGTCTTGCCGCGATCGGCGACGTTGAAACAGCCGCAATCGATGGCGTTGTCGCGGGCGAGATTGATCGAGATGGCGATGATGAAGACGGCCAGCATGATTCCGACCACGTTTCGCGCCGCTGCTTTCCAGACGCCGAGGAGCAGGGCGAGGCCGGCCAGGAGCTCCACCCACGGCATCACCAGCGCGCTGATGTTGATCAGCGACGACGGCACGAGCCGGTAGTTGTAGATCATGTGCGCAAACGACGGCGGATCGGCGATCTTCGGCAGCGCGGCGATGACGAAAATCGCGCCGAGTGCCAATTGCACGCGGATCGTCAGCCAGGGATGAGCGAGAAGGCGCTTCACGGATTCGCTCCTGTGTGCACCGCACCGCCGCGTTGCTGCCAGTCGGGGAAACCGTCTTTGTAGACGTAGATGTTGTTGAACTGAATGCCCCACAGCTTCTGCGCCAGCATGTGTGAGTCCTCGCAATCGCCGCCGCTGCAGTAGATGACGATCGCCTTGGCCTGCTCGCTCGGATCGCTCCGCTCATCGAACAACTTGCGAACCTTGTCTTCGATATCCGATTCCCACACTGAATACGTCCGCGCGCCGGGAATGTGTCCCTGCTCGTACACCGAGGTCCTGCGCGCATCGAGAAAGAGCGCGTTCTTCGAATGCAACGCTTTCACATCGGCATAACCGATCTCGACGTACGGCTTGTCGGGATGGGGAAGAAACTGGCTCTGCGATGGGGGCGCGGGTTGCGGCTGGGGAGTTGGAGCAGCGGTCGTCGTCGGCGTGACCGCCTTCTTGACGGCGGGATTGAGGCTGGCAGTCTCAATCGCCGCAGTCGCCGCCGGTTGTGTAGTTGCCGTTGCAGGCGCCTCTGTCGTTGTCGTCGGGACGCTCGCAACCGGCGAAGTAGGCGTGGGCGTAGCAACCGGGATCTCACGCGCCGGTACCTTCAACGCATTGGGATAGGTTCCCACTACCGCCAGCTTGCGATCGCGCGACGCGAAGGCATTGGCGACGAGCGCGACAAGAACACCCGCGACGATGAGAGCCGCGGTCTGGAAAAGAGTCGTTCGTTTCATATCGGTTAGTGAGACGCCGCCAGGCGCTGCGGCGTTTCGCGAAGGGTAGCAGAAGGTTCGCGCGAGCCGGCGGTTCGTCAGGCGACCAGAAAGCCGCTGCCGTTGGACGCCACACTGGCCGGAGAACCGATCGACGACAAATCGATCGTGCGAATCTGCAGATCGTCCGTTACCAGGGCAAGGCCACTAACGATCCCGGACAGAGTCGTCTGAAATCGCGAATCGTGATTGCGCCGGGCGGGTAGAACTGCATTCCGCGGTTTTCCACGCCACGAGATATCCGCGTCCGCTGCTGGCCACGGCCGTGCCGTAGCGGAATCCAGGAGTGTTGGACGGACCAAAGCGTGGCGCCGACAGCGGAACCTCGGCGGCGCGCGCGGGCATGACCACAACAAGAGTGACTAGAAGGGAGAGAAGCACCGAGGGCAACCGGGACGGGGACATGATCCGAGTACGGCCAGCCGCGAGGATGCGTCTACGTCATCGGCTGAAACCGAACTGAGCCGGCTCGCTCTTTCGAACGCAGCAGGTGAGCGCTTTCGCTTCCATGATCCTCACGTTCGGCTCCTCGGAAATCGCTACGAGGTCGTTGACGACGTCGCCGGTCACGAGCCCACGCCCGCCCCAGTGATACGGCAATCCAACCTGATGCACGCGACGCCCTTGCACGTCGAGCGACGGCATTCGTCCGGTGACGAGTGCGCGCGCTTCGACCTCGCCGCGGGCCGTGGAGACGATGATGCAGTCGCCATTGTTCACACCAACCTCGGAGGCCAGCTCCGGCGAGATCTCGGCGAAGAGCTCGGGCTGGAGCTCGGCAAGATGCGCGAGCGTGCGCGACATCGCCCCCGAGGTGTGGTGCTCGGTGAGGCGATACGTCGTCAGCACATACGGGAAGCGCGCGTCAGGCGATGTGGCGTAGGCGTTGTCGGTACGCTCCTTCCGATCAGCGACCGGATTTGTGAGCTGATCGGGATAGAGCGCGTTGTCGAGATTCGATTCGAGCGGCTCGTAGTGCGCGGGGAGCGGCCCGTCTTTCAATCCCGAGGGAACGAAAAGCCAGCCGGCGCCGTCGGGATGCATGATGAACGGCGCGTCGCCGCGAAGAGCTTCATCGCCGCCTTTTTCGGGATCGCCTTTGAAATCGGGGCGCTTCTTCTTCGTGAAGTCGGCGACGTCATCACCGTCCCACTCCCCTTTCGATTCATCCCACCAGACCAGTTTCTTGCGCTCGCTCCACGGCGTGCCGTCGGGCGCGGCCGAGGCGCGGTTGTAAAGGATGCGGCGATCCATCGGCCAGGCGTAGCCCCAGCCGTGTCCATACTTTCCATGCGGATCGCGGCCGTTCGCTTTGTTCTGGCCGTCGAAGACGCCGGAGTAGATCCAGCAACCGCTGGAGGTAGTGCCGTCGGCTTTCAGCTCGCTGAAGTTTTTGATGGGACCGGCGCTCGAGCGGCCATGAATCTCGCGCAACACGGCCTCGGGGTCAGGCTCTTCGATCGCGCCGTGGCAGGGATAGTCCCAGGTCAGCGCGCGCAGCCCGGCATCGCGAGGAGCATCAGTCGCTTTCTCTTTCAACAGCCGCCCGAGGTGATAAACGAAATGCAGCTCGCTGCGCGCATCGCCCGGCGGCTCGATGGCTTGCTCACGCCACTGCAGCAAACGCTGCGTGTTCGTAAACGTCCCCGCCTTCTCGACATGCGACGCTGCCGGAAACAGAAAGACCTCGGTCTCGATCTCGTCCGTGCGCAGCTCGCCGCTGGCAATCTCCGGCGAATCGAGCCAGAAGGTGGCGGTCTCGATCTCGACGAGGTCGCGCACCACCAGCCATTTCAGTTTCGACAGCGCCTTCCGCTCCAGCCGCGCATTCGGCGCGCCGACGGCCGGGTTCTGGCCCATGACGAAGAGCCCTTCCAGCTTGCCGTCGGCCATGTCCAGCCAGTAGCCGAAGTGAGAATGATCGCCGGTCAGGCGCGGCAGCCATTCGAATCCGAAGTCGTTTTCCTTCGAGGCCGCATCGCCGTAGTACGCCTTCAGCAGCGAGACGATGTACTTGTCGATGTTGTGCCACCAGCCGGCCGGCGACTTGTGCATCTTGATCCACGCAGCCAGCGAGCTCTCATCATCCGACTTGTGCATCGGCATCGGCAGGTAGCCGGGCAGGATGTCGTACAGCGTGGGAATGTCGGTCGATCCCTGAATCGATGCGTGGCCGCGCAAGGCCATGATGCCGCCGCCGGGACGTCCGATGTTGCCGAGGAGGAGTTGCAGGATGGCTGCAGCGCGGATGATCTGAACTCCGGACGAGTGTTGCGTCCAGCCGACGGCGTAGCAGATCGCGCCGGTCTTCTCGCGCCCCGAGGCGCTGGTGAAGATGTCCGCCACTTCGAGGAAACGCTCGCGGGGAATGCCGCAGTTCTGCTCCACCATCTCCGGCGTGTAGCGGGCGAAGTGGCGTTTCAGAACCTGGAACACGCAGCGCGGATGTTGCAGCGTCGGATCGCGATGCGGCTCGTGCAGTTTCTGCGCTTCGCCGCCGCGATCTTTCCCATGTCCTCCCCGCTCCTCGGCCATACCCGGCTGCGCGCTCGGCTCAGCCCCTTCGTAGAGCCACGTCTTCGAGTCGTACTGTTTCTTCTCCGGATCCCAGCCGCTGAACAGTCCACCGAGATCCTCGGTGTCCCGAAAATCGTCGCGCAGGATCGTGGCGGCATTCGTGTACGGGATGACGTAGTCACGAAAGTAACGATCGTTACTGAGCGTGTAGTTGATCATCGCGCCGAGAAAAACGATGTCGCTCCCCGCGCGCAACGGCAGCCAGTAATCGGACATCGCCGAGGTGCGGTTGAAACGCGGATCGACATGGATGACCTTCGCGCCGTTTTTTTCGCGCGCCTCGATCACCCACTGGAAACCGACCGGATGGTTCTCGGCCATCGACGACCCCATGATGAGGATGGCGTCAGCGTTGGCGAGATCCTGTTGCGCGGTCGTCGCGCCGCCCCGTCCCAGCGAGGTCCCCAGACCGGGGACCGTGGAGCTGTGTCATATCCGGGCCTGGTTGCTGACGCAAACCATGCCCAGACCTCCTGTGAAGAGTTTCTTGATCAGGTAGTTCTCTTCGTTGTCGAGCGTCGCCCCGCCAAGGTGGGCCATGCCAGTGCATTGCATCACCGGCTTGCCGTCGAGTGTCTCGGTGAACGTGCGCTCGCGCGTTTCCCACATCCGACGGGTCACCATGCGCATGGCCCGATCGAGAGGGATCTCGGTCCATTCACGAGACCGCGGTGCGCGGTACTTGACCTTGGTCATGCGACCGTCGTGGGTGACGAGTTGATACGACGCGGCCCCTTTCGGACAGAGATGGCCGCGCGAGATCGGCGATTCGGGATCGCCTTCGATCGAAACGACCTTGCCGTCACGATGGTAAACAAGTTGACCACACCCCACGCCACAGTAGGGACAGATCGATCGCGCCACCTCGGCGCCTTCGCTTTTCGGCCGCAGGGCATGCGTGGCCTCGGACATCGATTCGACGCCCGTACCGTCGGCGCCGGTTTTCAATTGGCGGATGAGCGGCCACTTGAGGAGAAGCTCGGCAAGCATGGCGGCAGTGTATGCAAAACACGATGCCAAACGTAGGTCGGACTCTCCAGTCCGACCAGTAGTTGCGCGACTGTCGATTCAGGCCTTCAGCGCGAGCACCGGTCGGACTGGAGAGTCCGACCTACGTTTGTGCGCTCTGCTATCGTCGAACGTACGATGAATTCAGCGACCGCGCGCGTGCGCCTGACCCGCGTTCCCGGCGGTGATGACGAAGATGTCATCGTCATCGAAGAGCCGCTCGAGATTCGCGTCGGAGACAAGCCGGTCTCCGTGACGCTGCGGACACCTGGCGACGATTTCGATCTCGCGGCTGGATTCCTCTCCAGCGAGTCGATCATCAGCAGTCGCGAGGAGATCGATTCGATCCGGCACTGGGGGTCGCCGAATGTCGTCCGCGTCGCGCTTCGCGATGGCGCGCGCGTCGATCTGCAGCGTTTGCAGCGGCACTTCTATTCGACGTCGTCCTGCGGCGTCTGCGGAAAGGCCTCGATCGATGCCTTGCGCGTGAACGCGAAAGCACTCGAGGACAACGTGCGCGTTCCAACGGAGATGCTGCTCTCGTTGCCGGATTTGTTGCGCGCGAAACAGAGTGCGTTCGAAGCCACCGGCGCGATTCACGGCGCGGCGGCCTTCACGCGCGACGGCGCGCTCCTGCGCGTGCGCGAGGATGTCGGCCGGCACAATGCCGTCGACAAAGTGATCGGATCGTTATTTCTTGAAGGCGCAAGCGCGGACATCCTCGTCGTCAGCGGACGTACGTCGTTCGAGATCGTGCAGAAGTGCGTCGTGGCGCGCATTCCCATCCTCGTCGCAGTCGGCGCGCCGTCATCGCTGGCCATCGAGCTGGCGCGGGAGTTTCGTTTGACCCTCCTCGGTTTCGTGCGCGATCGCAGATGCAACGTCTACGCAGGCGCGGAGCGAATCCAATCCTGATCAACTTCTGATCGCCGCTCCGTTCGCACACTGACCCCCATGCGATGTGGCCTTTCCGTGAACGGCATGTGAACTCCACCTCAGAGTTTCCGTGAACGGTGTAACCGGTTACATGAATCAGCATCTAAGGAACGTTGTGAGGGAACCAATGCCGATGAATGACCACGCGTCGAGGATGAGCGAAACCGAACAGCCGGTCGGCACACGGGAGCCGATCCGCGAAATGCTCGAAGGCCTCTCGCTCTGCAGCCCGGGCCCTGAATACTTTTGCACGCTCGTCAGCGAGCTGGCGCGGACGCTCGACGCCGAATTCGCATTCGCCGCGGAGCTGGCCGGCGAAGAGCCGCTGCGCGCGCGCACCGTGGCCCGATTCGTCGACGGCGCGCACGTTGCGAACATTGAATATGTCCTCGACGGAACGCCGTGCGGCGAAGTGGTCGAGCAGCACTTCTGCTGGATTCCCGCAGGTGCCGCCGAGCGTTACCCGCTCGACCTCGGGCTGGCCGAGCAGTCGATCGAGAGTTACGCAGCGATCGCATTGATCGACGCTGCCGGCGCAGCGTTCGGATGGATCGGCGTGATGAGCCGCCGTCCGATGGCCGATGCAGCTCTCGTCCGCTCCACGCTTCTCATCGTCGCCGGCCGCACCTCGGCCGAATTACAGCGGCAGCAGGCCAACACTGCGCTGGAGCGCGCGCATGCCGACCTGGCGGCGCACGCCGAGCGCGGCGAAGAATTGCAGCGCATCAACGCCGAGCTTCAGAACGAGATCGCTGAGCGGCAGCGCAGCGAACGCCGCATGACGCACGACTCGATGCACGACGCCGTCACCGGCCTGCCGAACCGTTCCTTGTTCATGAACCGGCTCGATCACGCCATCGCCATGAACGCCCGCGAGCACATCTACGACTTCGCTGTGCTCTTTCTCGATCTCGATCGCTTCAAGCTGGTCAACGATTCGCTCGGCCACATCGCAGGCGACGAATTGCTTCGCAGCGCGGCCGACCGGCTGCGAAGCTGCGTCCGTCCGTCCGATCTCGTGGCGCGCATCGGCGGCGACGAGTTCACCATCCTCATCGAGAACATCTCCGACGCCAGCGAAGCGACCGGCATCGCCGAGCGCATCACCGCGGAGCTTTCGCGTCCCTTCACCGTCTCGGGCGAAGAAGTCTTCACCTCCGCCAGCATCGGCATCGCCGTCAGCGCTACCGGCTATCGCTCTGCCGACGCCGTGCTGCGCGATGCCGACACGGCCATGTATCGCGCCAAAGAGCGCGGCAAGGGACGCTACGAGATCTTCGACCGCCGCATGCACGTGCAGGCCGTGGAGCGGATGTTGATCGAGATGGATCTGCGCCGGGCCGTGGAGCGCGAAGAGTTTCACCTCGTCTACCAGCCCATCGTCTCCGTCCTCTCCGGCGAAGTGAAGGGCTTCGAGGCGCTGCTGCGCTGGGATCACCCGCTGCGCGGCACGATCGCGCCGAACGATTTCATCCCCATCGCCGAGGAGAATGGACTCATCGTCCCGATCGGCGTGTGGGTGCTCAAGAACGTCTGCGCGCAACTGCGGCGCTGGCAGAACATGAGCAACGCCCCGTTGACGGCGAGCATCAACGTCTCGCTGCGCCAGACGTTCGATCCGACATTGATCGACGAGCTCGGACGCGCTTTGGCGTCGGCGCAACTCGACGGCGCATCGATCCGGCTCGAGATCACCGAGAGTGCCATGGTCGAGCGGAGCGCCGCCGAGTTCTTCGAGCGCGTGCAGCAGCTCGGCATCGAGCTTTGCATCGACGACTTCGGCACCGGCTATTCATCACTCGCGTATCTGGTCAATCTGCCGATCGACGCGCTGAAGATCGACCGTTCGTTCGTAGCCACGCTCGATTCGAGCGATGAGCATTGCGAACTGGTGAAGACGATCATGTCGCTGGCCCACAACCTCGGCATCGAGGTCGTCGCCGAGGGGGTGGAGTCTGTGAGCCAGCTCCGGCGCCTGGCAACGCTCGGATGCGCCTACGCGCAGGGCTTCCTCTTCTCGGAGCCGCTCTCCGCGGAGGCAGCCGGCCGGCTGGTGTCCTCGGGGCATATGTTCAATGCTCTCCTCGACGACTGAACGCGCTACGCTGTGCGCGATGCTGGTCGATGACGGAAACCTCATCGAACGCCTTCGCGTCGGCGACGACGTTGCTTTCGAGGAGTTGGTAGAACACCACGCTGGTCCGTTGTTGGCCGTGACGCGACGCATCCTGCGCGATGAGGAAGAAGCCCGCGACGCCGTGCAGGAGGCGTTCGTAGCCGCGTTCCGGAACATCGGCGAGTTTCAGGCGGAGAGCCGCGTCTCGACCTGGCTGCATCGCATCGCCGTGAATTGCGCGCTGATGAAGCTGCGCATCCGCGCCCGCGAAAAGGATGTCGACGCGCTCCTCCCCGCGTTCGAAGCGGATGGCCATCAGCATCAGTCCGCAGTCAGTTGGGTGGAAACCGCCGAGGACATCCTGCAGCGTGAACAGGCGTGCGCCCTGGTGCGACAGTGCATCGACCAACTGCCGGAGTCGTATCGCATCGTGGTGGTGCTGCGCGACATCGAGCAGCTTCCAGCCGACGTCGTCGCCGCAAAACTGCAGATCACGCGCGACAATCTCAAAGTCAAATTGCACCGCGCCCGCCAGGCGCTGCGCACACTTCTCGATCCCCACATGCGAGGTGCGGTGTGAACAATGTCGTGACCTGCATCGAGTTGATCGCCTTCCTCGACGCCTACGTCGATCAAGATCTTGATTCAGAAACGCGCGTCGCCTTCGACCTCCACCTGTTGGTCTGCCCCTCCTGCCGAGCGTATCTGGCCAGTTATCGCGAGACGATCGAGCTCGTTCGGGGCGCGGCGGAACGCGAAGAGGAGCTGGCGGACGAAGCGCCCTCGGATTTGATCGAGGCGGTGAAGAGGGTGAGGCGGTAGGGGTTACCGAACCTCGCCAAGGATCTGTTCGATCTGTCGCTGCAGTGGAGCAATCCGCTCAGTGACGATTCCCCAAACGAGGTCGAGATCAATACCCATGTAGTCATGTACGAGGACGTTGCGAAACGCAGCGATATCGCGCCACGGAACTTCTGGATAGCGCTCCTTCAGCTCGTCGGACACGCGCTTGACGGACTCACCGAGTAGTTGGAGGTTATGGAGAATTGCGTCCTGTTTCTCCACCGAGGCCAGGAATACGCCTCGCCCTTCCGTTGCCGAGGCAAGGACGCGGCGAATCCTCTCCGTGATGTCGATCAGGTAGAGAAGGTCAGACTTCACAACGCAACCGCCTCAGCGAGCACCCCGTCCTTGATCACCTGATGCAGCCATGACGGCGCGACGACGTCGACGCGGCGTCCCAGCAACTCCTCGAGATCGGCAATGAGGCCGCCGGGAAACCAGGGCGGCGTGTCGTCGCCGATCTCGATCAGGAAATCGACGTCGCTCTGCGGTCCGGCATCACCACGAGCAACGGAGCCGAAGACCCGGATGCCGGTCAGGCCGTGTTTCGCCGCAATCCGCAGGATCTCGTCGCGCTTGCCGGCGAGGATTTCGTCGATTCCCATACGCGTATTGTACCGAGGCCTTGAGGCGGTGCTCACCCCGACCACACTGCATCCGAAATCATGATCACGTTGATGACGATGAACAATGCTCCCGTGACGAGGAAGGCGATCGTGTCGACTTTCCGCGATCGGGCGATCTGTTCCTGCTCGCAGAAGCGCCGCGAGATGAGGGCGAAGATCGCGGCGACCAGGATGTAGAGCGCGATGCTGATGTGGATCTTGTCGACGAGCGTGAAGTCATCGGTACGGCCGAGCACTGCCTCGGTGGAGCGTAGGTTTACGACGGTAGCGAAAAGCGAGCCGACCAGCAGGCCGAGGCGCGCTGAAAAAAGCGTCGGTTGATCGGTCTTGATCCGGTACGACAGAAGCGCCAGCAGGACCGCCACGTAGGCGCCGATCAGCAGCTTCAGAAAGATGCCCGTCTTCTGCCGCTCGCCAAAGACGGTCACGGTGCCGTGTGCCCAGTAGCTCTTTGCCGCGGTGATCGTGGGATCGCCGTACGTCGTCGGAGCCTTTTGAAGGCTGGTGTCAAAACGGAATGCACCGATCGCCCATCTTGACCCGAGCGCACCCGGATCGACCCCGGACTGCGATTTGTCCGGAACGTAGACCACCGACGCTCCGTCGTAGAGACTCTCCTCGAAGTTGATCCGGAAGTTGTGTTCGTCGAACGGATACTCGCGCAAATCCCAGGAGTGGCGGATCACGGCGCGGAAGAACCTCTGATCCCACTCCTCTCCCCCTCGAACCAGAGTGAGCGTAGGCTCGCTCTCGACTTTTTTCGCGCCGAGGATGTGAAGTGTGTCGAGCGGATGGATACCTTGTGGCCGGTGACGTGTCCAGACCCAGAAGCAGGCCGTGAACGAGCTCCCCGACGGATCGAGATCGTAAATCTGGGTGACGTAGACACCGATCAGGACTCGCTCCGGTGCCTTCGCCGCCGGCACAGCCGGCGGCTCGGCATGCAGTGGAACCGCCAATGCGAGGGCGAGCAGAAAAGCAGCGGCGACGGCGCGTGCCATTGGACGCGCCTACAAAAACCGCGGGTACTTGCGCGGCATCGCCTCGTGCAGCAACTCGTACACGCACTCGAAAATCGTTTCGCGATTGGGCTTCGACCAGTAATCGCCGTCGGAGCCGTACGCGGGACGATGCTCCTTCGCGGACAGCGTGCGGGGTTCGGAATCGAGCCAGTCGTAGCCGCGGTCGCGCTCGAGGACGTTCTGCATCATGTACGCCGTCGCGCCGCCGGGGACATCCTCATCGATGAAGGCCACGCGATTGGTTTTCTTCAGCGATTCGACGATGACGCCGCGCACGTCGAAAGGCAGCAACGTCTGGACGTCGATCACTTCCGCATCGATACCCACTTGCGCGAGCAATTCCGACGCTTCGAGGACGATACGCAACGTCGCGCCGTAGCTGACCAGCGTGACGTCCCTCCCTTGCCTTACGACCTCGGGGACGCCGAGGGGAAGCGTGAAGTCGCCGATGTTCGAAGGCAGCTTCTCTTTCATGCGATAGCCATTCAGAACCTCGACGATCACGGCCGGGTCGTCGGAGCGAAGCATCGTGTTGTAGAAACCGGCGGCCTGGGTCATGTTGCGCGGAACGCAGACGCGCATGCCGCGGACGAGGTTGATGATGGCCGACATCGGCGAACCGGAGTGCCAGACGCCTTCGAGACGGTGGCCTCGCGTGCGGATGATGACCGGGCACTTCTGCCCGCCGCGCGTCCGCCAGCGCGTCGTGGCAAGATCATCGGAAAGGATCTGAATCGCGTAGAGGATGTAGTCGAGATATTGGATCTCCGCGATCGGCCGCAGACCACGCAAGCCCATCCCGATGGCCTGACCGACGATCGTGCATTCGCGGATGCCAGTGTCGGAGACGCGATAAAGCCCGTACTTTTCCTGCAGGCCGGCGCAACCCTGATTCACGTCGCCGAGCTTGCCGACGTCCTCGCCGAGCGCGATGAGATTCGGGTAGCGCTGGAACGCGGCATCGAGACAAGCATTGATGATCTCGGAGCCATTCTTCTCCGACGCATCATCGTCATAGCGCGGCTTGACCTCGTCGACGTTGAGCGCCGACTCCACGCCGCTGCTGTACAGCTCATCGTCGTACAACGCAGCGATGTCGAATTCGCGGTCGCGCCGCCACTCGGCGATGCGATTGACGATGTCCTCGTGACCGGCGACGTTCGTCCGTGCAGCGATGAGGGCGCTGGTCAACGACCGCATCACATCGCGGCGATACGGCGCCTGCGTTCGTTGCAGATCCGACTTGATGGCGTGGAGCGAACTGCGATCGTCAGCGAACGATGACAACTCGTCGATGTAGCCGATCACGATCTTCGCTTCGGCATCGATCGGCTGGCGATAGACCTCCCAGGCACGGCGCTGCGCTTCGCGAACAAGCCGCAGGTCTTCTTTCTCCAGACCATCGAGCTCGACGGCGGTGGCGATCCCGTGTCCGATCATCCATTCGCGCATCTTGGCGATGCAGTCGAATTCGTTCTCCCACTCCAGACGCTCTTTCGATTTGTAGCGCTCGTGCGAACCGGAGGTCGAATGTCCCTGAGGCTGCGTCATCTCATCGACATGGATGATGGCCGGGACGTGCTCCATCCGCACGATCGATGCGGCGGCGATGTAGGTCTCGCAAAGCGCCGGGTAATCCCAGCCGTGCACGACGTAGATGTCGTAACCCGATTTCTGTTTCGGATCGCGCTGAAATCCTTTGAGCAGCTCCGAGATGTTGCCCTTGGTGATCTGAAACTCGTTCGGGACGGAGATGCCGTAGTTGTCGTCCCAGATGGAGATGAGCATCGGCACCTGCAGCACGCCAGCCGCGTTCACTGACTCCCAGAACATCCCCTCGGCACAACTGGCGTTGCCGATGGTGCCCCAGGCGATCTCGTCGCCGTTGCGCGAGAACTGCGTCATCGCCTTCAGCTCTTCGATCTCGCGATAGACCTTCGATGCGTAGGCCAGACCGACCAGGCGCGGCATCTGCGAGCCGGTCGGCGAGACGTCGGCGGAGGTGTTGTACGTGTCGGTCTGGCTGCGGAATGAGCCGTCGGGATTGAGCAGGCGCGATGCGAAGTGGCAGTTCATCGAGCGCCCGCCGGACCACGGATCGTGCTCGACGTCGGCATTCGCGTAGAGCTGGGCGAAGTATTCGTCGAGCGTGCCGATGCCGGCGGCGAAGATGAAGGTCTGATCGCGGTAGTAGCCGCTGCGCCAGTCTCCCTTGCGAAACGCTCGGGCCATGGCCAGTTGCGCTACTTCCTTACCGTCGCCGAAGATGCCGAACTTGGCTTTGCCGGTCAGCACCTCGCGGCGGCCGATGAGGCTGGCCTGCCGCGAGCGCCAGGCGATGCGGTAGTCGTCGATGATGCTTTCGCGCGTGAACTGCGTGCGGATCGTTTCGGTCTGCTCAGGTGTGGCCATAGACGGCCGAATCGTAGCATTTCAATGCCGCCGGACCACGCGTCCGGTCATCGGGTCGAGCCGCAGCGGCGCATCGGGAAAATCGCCGATGTCGATGCCGCGCCGCGGATCGTGCAGCGGCTTCATGGCGTAGTCGATCCGGACCGGCTTCGGTTCGCTCTGCACATAGCGATAGAGATCGCGATAGTTGCGCTGAAACCGCTGGTAACGGCTGTAGACGCCGGCCGCTCCAAGCAGCAGCGGCACAGCCAGGATGGCCACAGCCCACCAGCGCCGGTCGAGCGCGAAAATGAAGAGCGTGAACGTGACCGGGACGAAGAAGAGCCGCGGAGCAAACGCCAGGTGCGGCACGGCCATCAGATGGCGCGCCAGTTCCTGCCCTTCATAGACCGTGAACATCGACAGGTAGATCGCCACCGCGCAACCGACATAGATGATGAAGGCCGCTCGCGCGCGCCACCCGCGCATGGCCACGAGCGAGAAAGCGAAGAGGGTGTAACCGATGACCGCCGGCCATACCCACAACGTTTCCCGCCAGTAGCTTTCGATGAGGCCCGTCGTCGTGGGGATGACCATACCCAGCCGGAACTGGTGCGTGTCTCCTGCCGAGCCGAACGGAACGACGAGACTACGCAAACCAAAGTAGAGGATGCCGATAGCCAGCGTGGGGATGGCCACTCTCACTGCATCGCGCACCTTGAGCCGGCCGATGGCCACGAGCAGGATCAACAGCGGCAAAATCATCGCTGCGTTTTCCTTGAAGAAGAATGCGATGCCGAAGACGCAGCCCGCTTCCAGAAACCAGCCGCGGGTCAGGAGCAGGAGCCCGCAGGCGGCGAGCAGAAAAACCGAGGCATCGAAGATATTGGCGAACCAACTGCCGACGATGATGGCGCCGGCGGAGAAGAGAGTGGCGAAGACGAAGAAGAAGTCGCGGCGGGCATCGGAGCCAGCCCACGCGTTCAGCACGCGCAGGAGCAGAGCCACCGCGCCGAGGATCATCAACATGTTGACGATGCGCAGCAACGGCCAGGCAACGTCCGGCGGAAGAACGTGAATGGTAAGCGCGGCGAAGATGGTTGGAATGGGACGCCAGAACGGCATCGGCGTCTTCAGAACCATCGCCACAAGGCCGCCGACGCTCCAGTGGGAATCGCCGAAGACGACCAGCGCGCTGGTCTCATCCCAGACGTCGGCGATGAAGAGGCGGGACATCGCCCCGATCCAGAGGAGCACAACGACATAGGTGGCGCGTCGCCAGAGATTCATCGCCGGAACAGTACGCAAAGGGTGTGGCCGGTGTCTACGAAGGGTGTTGCTGGGTTGCTGGGTTGCTGGGTTGCCAGGTTGCCAGGTTGCTGAGTTGCCACGTTGCCGGGTTGCCGGGTTGAGCCTGCCCCGGTTTCGTGGACGGGTTAGTAGTTGGGCGTCGGGCAAACGAAGCACCGACGCGGGTTTGATCCTACATGTGGCGTCAGTTGCGGGCAAAGCGTTGAGGTCAGCATCGGAGTGAGGCCTTTCCTCCTCCCCCTTGAGGGGGAGGATCGAGGAGGGGGAGTCGACCTTCAGAGAGCGGTGAAGATTGGGCCTGGACAGCGGTGCGCTCGAAGGCAACGGGAGCCATGTAACCGATCGCCGAATGACGGCGGTGCGTGTTGTAGAAGCCCTCGATGAAGTCGAACACGGCCAGTTCGGCCACGGCGCGATCGGCGAATCGAGTGCGGTCGAGCAACTCACATTCGAGCGTGGCGAAAAAGCTCTCGCACATAGCGTTGTCGTAGCAGTCGCCGACCGATCCCATCGACGGCCGGACGCCGGCATCGCGACAGCGCCTGCCGAACTCGATCGAGGTGTACTGGCATCCCTGATCGGAGTGAAAGATGACACCAGCGGCCGGGGCTCGCTGTTCGATGGCCATCGTCAATGCGTCCAGCACGATCTCGGTGATCAGACGCGAGCTCATCGCCCATCCAACGATCTTCCGGCTCCATACGTCGAGCACCACGGCCAGGTAAAGGAACCCGGCCATCGTCGGAATGTAGGTTATGTCTGCCACCCAGAGCTGATTGGCTTGACTCGCTACGAACTTGCGCTCGACCAGATCCGGCGCCGGCCGCGCCCTCGGATCACGACGCGTCGTATGGAAGGACTTGCGCCGACTGACACCGGAAAGATTCGAGGCCCGCATCAGCCGCGCCACGCGCTTGCGGCCGACCTTCTGTCCGCCTTCCCGCAGCTCGGCATGGATTCGAGGCGCTCCGTACGTCTGTCGTGACTGACGATGGATCTGTTCGATGCGTTCACCAAGCCATTCATCCTCGCGCCGTCGCTTCGATTTCTCGCGCGAGCGCCAGGCGTAGTAACCGCTCGTCGACACGCCCAGCACCCGGCACATCGATGTGACCCGAAATTCGGCCTGGTGCGCACTCACGAATGTGAAGACCCGTTCGGTGCTGCTTTGGTCTCCTGTGCGAACCAGGCCGCCGCTTTTTTTAGGATCTCCCGCTCTTCGCGCAGCCGCTCGTTGTCTCGACGCAGCCGCTGCAGCTCCTCGCGCTCGGTCATGCTCAGCCCGTCCGCTCGCCGGCCTTCATCTCGTTCGCTCTGTGCTACCCAGTTCCGGATCGCTTGCGCCGTCGGCTCGTACTCCCTCGACAGCTCTCCCGGCGACCGTCCTTGCTTCACCAGTGCCACCACCTTCTCTCTCAACTCCTTCGGATACGGCTTTCGGTATCTCGGCATCGTGGATCCCCCCAAATCTTCAGGTGTCCACGAAATCGGGGCAACTCCACTGCCGCAACTGCCGGATGTTCCTCGCGGATCACAAGCGGGACCGTTGCGCAAACGGTGAGACGACGTTCTTCGCGACGCATCCGGCCGGCGTGAAGAAGATCGTGGCGGACACGATCCTTGCGCACGCGATGCCGCAGATGGATACGGCCTACTTCGAGGTCGATTTGGAAACGATGCGGGATGCGCTCAGTGTGATCGACGAGGAGTGGGAGCGCTACAACCGGCGCAGTGAAGGCAAGGTCGTTGAACTCGCCGCGCGACGTGCGTGATGCACTCACGGTGCATCAAGGTCAAATATCACCTCCACTGATCCGCCGTTATAGCCGACGCGGATAGGCGTGACGGTGGATGTGCCGCGCACCACGGCCGCTTGCTCAGCCTCGCTGCGCACCGGGAAGAATTCGTACACGCCTGCAGGCATCCCCCGAAGCTCGACCCGGCCGCTCTCGTCCGTCCAAATACCAATCTTCAAGGGGTCGGCGAACGGAAAGAAACGCGGGACAGGCGGCGGTACGAGTCGCCCGTTCCAGCGGAACAGCGGGGTTACGCCGGCGAGAGGTTTCCCCTTCGCCGCAGCGCGCATGCGGAGCGTTCCCACCGCCGGTGGAACGACGACGCGCACGCCCTCGGCTGCGTTTGCGGCGCGGATATCGACGATCGCGAAGGACCCCTCGCGCGGCAGGACGTAGAGCGTTCGCATCTCGTCAGGGCGAAGGCGAAGTGTGACCTGTCCCGCACCGTCCGACGTGTAAATGTGATCCGGGTTGATGCCGTCGCCGACGCCGTCGATCACGGTAGCGCGCGCGACGGGATCGCCAGCGGGCGTGACGATGCTGACTACGACAGCGATTCCGCGCTCCAACGGGATATTCACCGTTTGCGCGGAGTCCGTAGCGCTGACGTGAACGTGAACGATCGCTGGCTTGTAGGTGTGCGCCGTCGCCTTGAACGTGTAGTCTCCGGGTTCGACGGCGTCCAGCGCGAACGCCCCGTCCGGTTTCACGGGCACGTTTCCTAGTCCGCTGCTGCCGTCGTCGGTCCGATAGTCCTCACTCAGCTCAACTTCAGGAACTGGTTCGCGTGTCTCCTTGTCGTAGATGCGGCCAGAGAGCGTGCGATCGGTGATTACGATGTGCCAGTGCGTAGGGCTCGACGTGGCTTCGAGGGGCTGTCGAACGAATGTTCCATCGCGAGCCGGATCGGAGATGTAGTACGCGGTGAAGACGCCCTTCTCCCAGCTCTCAGCCCGAAAGGAGCCGTCTTCCTCAACACCCACGGCCACTTCCCATCCGCCCCCCAGTGGTTGGAGGTTAAGCTGTCCCCCGGTCGCCCGGTGCGTGCCGACGAGCACTTCGCCGGTGATCGCAATGGGATCGACCGAGATGCGTTTCTCCACGTTGCCATCGTCCGGCAAGCGGAGAGCTTCGACGTGACGGGCGAGGGGCGCTGGCCCCATCACGCCAAGGAAGTAATCGCCCGCTTCGATGGGCGGGAACGTGGCCTCAGTCTCCGTGGGTTTCAAATCTCGTCCCGCGGTTTCGCGCAATCGCTGGTCGGGGCCGCGGGCTAGCACGGAGACCCGAACGGGGACGGCGGCGATGTTCGACCGATCGAGCGTGACGTTGAGAGTAGCGCCCCTTCGAAGCACAACATGACCTAAATCGATGTCTGCTGCCTCACGGTCAAGCGGTAGGCGGTGCGCTGCGAACCCATCGGCGAGAATCTCCACGTAGGCCGGTGCATCGCCGGGCAGTTCCGCGGCAAGCGCTCCCTCGACGTTTGCAGCGGCAAGCACTTGGCCCTGTGGGTTGGTCATCACCGCGCTTGCAAGCCGCTCACCCTTCGCGTTTGTCACAGTGGCTGTGAGCCGTGGGGCAGCGAGGAGTCGAAGCGCACCGAGTGTCACCACTGCGGCTGGCTTCACTGCGATGTTGTCGCGCTTGAGTCGGAGGTGGTGCCGGGCCGTGATCGACACGTCATATGCACCCGGCTTGATTCCGATGCTCGTCAGCCGCGTGATCGCCCCATCTTGCAGCGCGACGTCATATCCGTGCTTGTTGGCTGCAACGAAATGCAGTTCGACATCCGTCGGCCAGCCACGCGTTCTTTCTCCGGACAATGCGAGGACGATGGTGCCGCGTTCTTTGGGGCCGAGGTCGATCGCCGTTGCGCTTCTGGCGATCGTTCCGATGACGATCTGATGCTTGT
>Ga0307511_10002142_pt1 | contig 20730 bp, 19 predicted proteins | sample 13_EM_MG_FD_200266 | JGI IMG/M metagenome (GOLD analysis project Ga0307511, IMG submission 200266) | Populus trichocarpa ectomycorrhiza microbial communities from riparian zone in the Pacific Northwest, United States - 13_EM | ecosystem: Host-associated > Plants > Roots > Unclassified | place...
GGGCCACCCCATTGCGCAGTTCGAAGCGGGTCTCAACCGGTTCGTCACCCATCGGATCGGCGATCTGATCAGTGACAGGCCCATGGAAACCGTGCGTTTCGGTGGGGGCAAGACCGTCACGGTCGCCGGCCTGATCGATGAGGTGAAAAAGCGAGGCCCACGCACCATTCTCAACCTGGATGACCGTACGGGCCGGCTCGAGGTCACGCTGTTCGAGGATGTTTTCCAGCGGTACCGCGACCTGGTCTCCAAGGACGCGCTGGTGCTGGTGGAGGGATCGCTCCGCTTCGATGAGTTCAGCGACTCCTGGCGACTGGCGGCGCGCAAGATCACGGAGCTCGACAAGGTGCGCGAAGCACAGGCGCGCCGCGTGGTGCTCAAATGGCCGGCACGTCCCGATTCCCCGGCTCTCCTGGGCAGGCTCGCCGAGATTCTGACGCCGTTTCGTCCCGGGCCGTGCCCGATCACTGTCGAATACACCGGCTCCGGGGCCTGCGGGGCCTTGACCCTGGGACCGGAGTGGACGGTACGCGCGAGCCGCGAGTTGCTCGAAAAGCTCGAAACTCTCGTCGGGCGCGGTGGAGTGCAGGTGGTCTATGGCGCCCCGCCTGGTGGAGCCACGCGCACGGAGCTAACCGGAGGCTGAAAAGGTGACCGCGTGGCTTCGCAGTGCTGCGCCTCGGGTCAGCCGGGCCCCTTCGCTGATCGGAGCTGCGTTCCGGCGGACGTTTGCTCCCCAGTCTCGGCTACCGTAACCTCCCGCCAGCTTGAAGAAATCGCGGTAAACACTACATGGCCGTTGCCTTTTTGGATTTCGAACAACCGATCGCAGAGCTCGAAGCGAAGATCGAGGAGCTGAAGCACGTCACCTCGGAGTCCGAGGTCAACATCCAGGACGAGATCAACCGGCTGCAGGCCAAGAGCCGCCAGCTCACCACCAGCATCTTCGCCAGTCTCACGCCCTGGCAGATCACGCAGCTCGCGCGGCATCCGCACCGTCCTTACACGTTGGATTATGTCCAGTCGATATTCAGCGACTTCAACGAGCTGCACGGGGATCGGATGTATGCCGATGACCTTGCCATCGTCGGCGGCCTGGGCAGGCTCGATGAGCGCACGGTGATGATCATTGGTCATCAGAAGGGCCGCGACACGAAGGAGCGTGTGCGCCGGAACTACGGCATGCCCAAGCCGGAGGGCTATCGCAAGGCGTTGCGGCTGATGCGCCTCGCCGAGCGATTCGGTTTGCCGCTGGTGACTCTGATCGATACTCAGGGCGCCTACCCGGGTGTCGGCGCGGAAGAGCGCGGCCAGAGCGAGGCCATCGCGCGCAACTTGTTCGAAATGTCAGTGCTCAGTGTTCCCATCATCACGGTCGTGACCGGCGAAGGCGGCTCGGGCGGAGCGCTCGCCATCGGGGTGTGCGACCGGTTGCTGATGCTTCAATACAGCACCTATTCGGTGATCTCACCGGAAGGTTGCGCTTCCATCCTGTGGAAGAGCCAGGACAAGAAGGAGGCGGCGGCGGATGCGCTGAATCTCACCGCCGACAAGCTCAACAAGCTCGAGTTGGTCGACGAAGTGATCGAGGAGCCGTTGGGAGGTGCGCATCGTGATCCGCTCGAGACCGCGCAACGCCTGAAGGCCGCCATCATCCGCCACCTCGATCAGCTCGAAGCCATGCCTCGGGACGAGCTGCGTGCGGCGCGCACGGCCCGCATCAGCTCGTTCGGCGTCTTCTCCGAGAGTCCGGAATAATTTTCATCGGAGATAGGGGCGTTGGGTAGGGCCACGCAACCGTTCGGCACGCAGTGGCTTGCATCCCGCCTGGCCGGCCTGCTGCCCGGCTTCCCCGATGTCCGGCTCGTCGTCGCCTTCAGTGGTGGGGTTGATTCGACGGCGCTGCTTGCGGCGCTGGCGGCGAATCGGCCGAAGGGATTGCGAGTGCGGGCGATTCACGTGAATCACGGATTGCATCCCAACGCCGCGAGCTGGAGCGAGCATTGCCGGGCTCTGGCGCGTGACGTGGGTGTGCAGCTCGAAGTACTTGCGGCGAAAGTTGCGCGGCCGGGCGGTGTTTCATTGGAAGCCGCGGCGCGTGATGCGCGCTATGCGGTGTTGGGCCGGGCGCTCGAAGTGGGCGAGTTTCTGCTGACGGCGCACCACGAAGACGATCAACTGGAGACCGTTCTGCTGCAGTTGTTTCGCGGCGCCGGGATGGCGGGCCTCGCGGCGATGCCTGACATCGCTCCGTTCGCAGCAGGCTGGCTCGCGCGGCCGCTGCTGTCGCGTTCACGCGCCGAGCTGCTGGAGTGGGTGCGCGGCGCGGGATTGAGCTGGGTCGACGATGACACCAACGCCGATGAGACTCTCGATCGCAATTATTTGCGAAGGCGGGTACTTCCCCTGATCCGGGAACGCTGGCGGGGCGTTGGATCTGCGGTTTCCCGAAGCGCGCGGCATGCGGCGGAGGGGCAGCGTCTGCTGGATATGGTCGCCAGGCGCGATGTGGAGCGCGCTTCGAGCGGCGCCGGGTTGTTTGTTCCGACGCTGCGTGCGCTGCAGCCGGATCGGCGGCGCAATGCATTACGATTTTGGATCGCAAAATCGGGCGCGCGGGTACCCGATACTTCGCGGTTGGAGGAACTGGCAGGCCCGGTGATCGACGCGCGGCCTGACTCGTGTCCACGGGTTGCCTGGGGTGAGGTCGAGGTGCAGCGCCATGCGGACGTGCTGTCGATCAATTCGACGGCCGCCCAGCGAGGCGCCCACGTGCCGCAGGCGGTCGAGCCACCGCCGATTGACTGGCCGTGGCGAAGCGCGCCAGTGCTCCAGTTGCCTGGAGGTACGCTGGAGCTGAAGCCCGATGCCCATGGACCGATCGATCTGGACGCGCTGCCCGATACCGTGACGGTCCGCCATCGCCAGGGGGGCGAGCGCCTGCGGCCGCGTCGGGGCGGTCCGCGTCGTGCGCTCAAGAGCTTATTGCAGGAATCTCACCTGCCAATTGGGGAGCGGGCGCGCCTTCCGCTCGTCTTTTCGGGCCCAACGCTGCTTGCGGCGGGCTCTGTGTGGGTCGACGAGTCCATTCAAGTCACCTCGGACACTGCCCATCGTGGCCGTTTGGTTCACGGCCCCCGTGCGCCCGATGAATAGAGCGATCGGGAAGGGTCGCGGGGAAGCGTCTGTTGTGGTAACTTGTCCGCCCGTCGTTCATCAGCCTTCATGGCTCGTTACGGCTCGTTCTTCGCGACGGAAATCCTTCGAAAATTTTTATGACGCGCTTTGTATTCGTCACCGGTGGTGTCGTGTCCTCGTTGGGCAAGGGCATCGCCGCCGCTTCTCTCGGTGCGATCCTGGAGGCTCGTGGCCTCAAGATCGCGATGGTCAAGCTCGACCCCTACATCAATGTGGATCCGGGGACCATGAGCCCGTTCCAGCACGGCGAGGTGTTCGTCACGCAGGACGGCACCGAGACCGATCTGGATCTGGGCCACTACGAGCGCTTCGTGCGCACGACGACTGGCCGCAACAGTAACTTCACCACCGGACGCATTTACGAGCGCGTGATCGCGAAAGAGCGGCGCGGCGACTATCTCGGCGCCACGGTGCAGGTGATCCCCCACATTACCGACGAAATCAAGCGCAGCATAAAATTGGGCGCAGACGGGTCGGATGTGTGCATGGTCGAGATCGGCGGCACCGTCGGTGACATCGAGTCGCTGCCGTTTCTGGAAGCGATCCGCCAACTCGGTGTGGAGCTCGGCCGAAGCAACTGCGTCTACATGCACCTGACACTGGTGCCGGTGGTCGGCGGGTCGGGTGAGATCAAGACCAAGCCTACGCAGCATTCGGTGAAAGAGCTGCGCGGCATCGGCATACAGCCCGACATTCTTCTTTGCCGGGCCAAGCACCCACTGCCGGAAGAGCAGCGCCGTAAGATCGCGCTGTTCACGAACGTGGAAGAGCGGGCGGTCATCTCGGCGATTGACGCCGACGATATCTACAAGATTCCGCTGTTGTTCCGCGAACAGGCGCTGGATGACATTATCGTCGATAAGCTGCGCCTGGAAGTGCCTCCTACCGATCTCAGCGAGTGGCGGCAAGTCGTGAGTGCCAAGGCGAATCCTGACGGGCAGGTTGATATCGCGATGGTCGGCAAGTACGTGCAGATCCGCGACTCGTATTTATCGCTGCACGAAGCTCTGATGCACGGTGGTTTGAAGAGCCGCACGCGCGTCAACATTCACTACATCGAGTCCACGGACATCGAGCAGCATGGCACTCATGCCCTCGAGGGGATGGATGCGATTCTGGTGCCCGGTGGCTTCGGCGAGCGCGGCATCGAGGGAAAGATTCAGGCTGTGCGCTACGCGCGCGAGCAGGGCGTACCGTACCTGGGAATCTGCCTCGGCATGCAAGTCGCGATCGTCGAGTATGGTCGCCATGTGCTGGGGCTCGCGGATGCGAACAGCACGGAGTTCAATCGTGCAACCCCCCATCCGGTCATTGCGATGATCTCGGAGTGGCAGGATCAGGCACGCGGCATTCAGACACGAACGGAAGAGTCGGTCAAAGGTGCGACCATGCGTCTTGGCGCGCAGGAAGTTGTTCTCGGCGCGGGGACGCGAGCCCGGGACATCTTCGCGAAAGACATCATCATGGAGCGGCATCGCCACCGTTACGAGTTCAACAATAACTACCTGGACCGTTTCCGCCAGTCGGGTCTGCGGTTCTCGGGCTTCTCACGGGACAATCTGGTAGAGGTGATCGAGCTCACGAATCATCCCTGGTTCGTGGCCACGCAGTTTCACCCCGAGTTCACTTCCACGCCGCGGGATGGTCATCCGCTGTTCACCGGTTTCATCCGCGCCGCGCGTGCCCACAGGGCGGCCCAGCTCCCGCAAGCGGCCGGTGCATGAAACTCGCCGGGTTTGAAGTCGGACTGCAGAAACCGTTCTTTCTGATTGCCGGCCCCTGTGTGATCGAGGGCCCGACCCTCACGCAGGAAATCGCCGGCCGGCTGAAGGAGATCACGCGCCGGCTCGGCATTGAGTTCGTGTTCAAAGCCTCTTACGACAAGGCGAACCGCTCCTCGAGCAAGAGCTTTCGCGGGCCGGGAATTGACGCAGGACTGAAGATCCTCGCCGATGTGCGCAGTGCCGTGGGCGTCCCGGTGTTGACCGACGTGCACGAAGACACGCCGATGGCAGAGGTTGCAGCCGTCGTTGACGTCCTGCAGACGCCCGCATTCCTGTGCCGGCAGACGAACTTCATTCTGAGCGCGGCCGCTGCGGGTAAGCCCGTCAACATCAAGAAGGGCCAGTTCCTGTCGCCGTGGGAAATGAAGAACGTGGTGGACAAGGCCCGCTCCACCGGCAATCCGGGCATCATGGTGTGCGAGCGCGGCTTCTCGTTCGGGTACAACAATCTCGTTTCGGACATGCGCTCGCTCGCGATCATGCGCGATACCCACTGTCCGGTCGTGTTCGACGCGACCCACTCGGTCCAATTGCCCGGCGGGCAGGGCTCCGCTTCGGGCGGTCAGCGTGAGTTCATTCCCGTGCTGGCGCGCGCGGCGGTAGCCTCCGGCATCGCGGGGCTTTTCATGGAAACCCATCCCGATCCCTCCAAAGCGTTGTCCGATGGCCCGAATGCGTGGCCGCTCGGACGAATGGAGCCTCTGCTGAGTACGCTCAAAGAGCTCGATCGGGCAGTCAAGGCCAACCCTTTCGAGGAAAGTTTGTTATGAGCCGAATCAAGGATATCCGCGGTCGCGAGATCATCGATTCCCGCGGCAATCCCACGGTTGAGGCGGACGTCGTTCTCGAGTCCGGTGTGTTGGGCCGCGCGGCAGTGCCCTCGGGCGCTTCCACGGGCACACGTGAGGCTGTCGAGCTGCGCGATGGAGACAAGAAGCGCTATGGCGGCAAGGGTGTGTTGAAGGCTGTCGAGCACGTGAACACCGTGCTGAAGAAGGCTCTGGTCGGGCGCGATTCGCGTGATCAGGCGGGTCTTGACGCTCGAATGATCGAGCTCGACGGCACGGACACGAAGGGTCGGCTGGGTGCAAACGCACTGCTCGCGATTTCACTTGCGAATGCGCATGCCGCAGCGGTGGACGCTCGTGAGCCGCTCTACAAGTACCTGGGCAAGGGCCGCGAGCCGGTCATGCCCGTGCCGATGATGAACATCATCAACGGTGGCGCTCATGCCAACAACAGCCTGGATATCCAGGAGTTCATGATTCTGCCGGTGGGCGCGCCGAATTTCCGCGAGGCGTTGCGTTACGGGGCGGAGGTGTTTCATACACTCAAGAAGGTCCTGAGCGATCGGGGCCTGTCCACCGCGGTCGGTGATGAGGGCGGCTTCGCTCCCGACCTGGACTCCAACGAGGAGGCGCTGGAGGTGATCATCAGCGCCATCGAGAAGGCGGGCTACAAGGTCGGCAAGGATGTCTATCTGGGTCTGGATGTGGCGAGCTCGGAGTTCTTCAAAGAGGGTCGCTACGAGCTCGAGTCGGAAAAGCGCAGCTTCACGCCGGCCCAGTTTTCCAAGTACCTGGCGGATCTCGCCGGCAAGTATCCCATTGTCACCATCGAGGACGGCATGGCCGAGGGGGACTGGGAAGGGTGGGCGCTGCTCACCCGGGCGCTGGGTGAGAAAATCCAGCTCGTGGGCGATGACCTGTTCGTGACCAACACGAAGATCCTGCAGGAAGGCATCGACAAGCACATCGCCAATGCCATCCTCATCAAGCCGAACCAGATCGGTACGCTGACCGAGACACTCGCGGCCATCGACATGGCCGACAAGGCGCACTACGCATCCGTCGTGTCCCATCGTTCCGGCGAAACCGAAGACACCACGATTGCGGACATCGCTGTAGCCACGGCGGCCACACAGATCAAGACCGGATCGCTGTCGCGGTCGGACCGAATTGCCAAGTACAACCAGTTGCTGCGTATCGAGGCCGAGCTGGGGAAAGTGCGGTATGCCGCGGCCGATGCGTTTCCGGTGAAGATCTAGGGGTGAGGCCCCGAAGGGGCCGGGTTGCGGCTCCAGGGACGGTACACGCGATTAGGCCCGTCACGGCTGCCGGGCCCGCGTCCGCTAGGCTAGGGGCCCTCGACCGTGTAGCCCTTGGCGCGTAGCGCGGCGAGTATGCCGTCGTTGCCGAGCAGACGGTCCATCGACTGCACCGCGAGCGTCGATTTGTTGCGGGCGAGGGCGTCTTCCGCCTCGATCATCCAGTCGTCCTGTGCTCGCAGCACGAGGTTGCGAATCCTCGTCGAGCTCGATACGGCGGCGAGGCACGCGATCCTGTCGTCTACGGAGTGGGGCAACGAGCGCAGCGTATCAACATCACCCAACGCCCACGCTCGTGCGCGCGCCTGCATCGGTCCGAGATCGGTTTCCAGGCGGCTGACGATCGCCGCAAGGCAGGTGATCTCACTCTCTTTCGGGGTTTCGCCCAGATCCTTCAGCACGTTCACGGGATCTTCGACTTTCATCTTGGTCTGATGAACCTTGACGCCCTGTTTGCTCGCGAGCTTCAGGACGGTCTGCTGAACCTCGTTTCGCAACGTCAACCCCGACACGTCGAGAACGTCGTCGAGCAGCTTTCCGCCGGCCAGCATCGGTCGAAGCTCCTCGAGCTTGTTGTCGCGCGGCGCGTATCGGGCCTTCAAAGCTGAAAATCGCGTGTACAACTCCGGCGGTAATTGCTCCCGCAGGTTCGTGTGGTCAGGGCTTTTCTGAATCTTTCTCCAGGTGAAGTAGAGGTGCAGGGCGGTGAAGGGGTTGTAGCCAACGCCGATGGAGGGCCATGCTGGGAGTACCTCCTGCGTCTCCTGCAATACGGTCGCGACGGAATCGGACTGCCAGGTCATCTTCCTGGGCAGCGGGGAGATGGTGCCGAGTACCCAAAGGACGTGGTCACCCTTGGCGACGCGCCACATTCGGGGGCCCTCGTGCTTCCCCTCGATAACCACTTCCTGGGTAGGTGGCTCATCACTGGCTGGGGCCGGTGAGGGCGGGTCGGCTGCGTAGGCAACGCCGGGCCTGACGACGAGTGCGCCGACCATTGGCAGGACCAGGGCGAGTGCACGTAAAAGCAGCTTGTGTGAAACCGAGTCGGACTGGACCATCTTTCACCTTGGAGATCGCAATAGATCAAATAATTCCCGAGTCGCAGCAAACGCCCCCGCTTCGCTCGCAGCACCTCGTCTGATAGGCTATCGCGTTCATGAAGTGGCTTGCCGCAGCGTTGCTCGTCGTCGTGGTGCTCCTGCAGTACCGTATATGGCTTTCCGAAGACGGTGTCCGCGAGCTTCATCGTCTCGATACGGCTGTCGCGGCGCAGCGGACTGAAAATGACCAGCTTGGCGAGCGCAATCGGCAGCTCGCGGCCGAAGTACGGGATCTGAAGAACGGTATGCAGGCGCTGGAAGAGCGCGCGCGCAGCGATCTCGGCATGATCGCTAGTAATGAGACGTTTTATCAGGTCGTTCCACCACGTCCCGTTGCGCAGGGTACTGAACACCACACGCGGACCGCTGCTCGTTAGCGTGCCCGTACGTCGAGAGTCTCCATGCGTTACTGGCTAGTCATGCCGGCAGCCGGCGTCGGTCGCCGATTCGGCGAACACATACCCAAACAATACGCTGACCTTCACGGTCGCACGGTGATGGAGTGGTCGCTCGCGCCGTTTCTGTACGACTCGCGCTGCCTCGGGGTCGTCGTCGTACTTGGGATGAATGATTCATTCTGGCCGACGGTCGCTTCGCGCCTACCTGACGTCACCGGCGCTACCAGGGTGACCGAGGCGAGTCTCGCGGCTGCGTTGGCCGACGCCACACGGGCTGCGGAGCGTACCTCTGCGAAAGGTGGCGGATCGACCGGGGAAGGATTTAGCGATCCGGGTCTGTCATTGCCAACCGCACCGGTGGTGACCTTGCCGAGGGTAATTACAGCGCACGGTGGCAGCGAGCGCAGCCACTCGGTTCGTAATGGCCTTGCCGCCTTATCAGGGCGCGCGGCGGTTGATGATTGGGTACTGGTGCACGATGCCGCGCGGCCCTGCGTGTCGCGTCAAGATGTCGACAGGCTGTTGACTCGCGTTCAGTCACATCCCGCCGGGGGCCTGCTGGCGGCACCCGCCGCAGACACACTCAAGCGCGCCGGTGGCGACAAGGAAGTACTGGAGACAGTCGATCGCGCGAGCCTATGGCGTGCCCTGACACCCCAGATGTTTCGCTACGGGCGTCTGTGCGAGGCCCTTGACCGTGCGCTGGGGCAAGGACGCTCGCCGACCGATGAGGCGCAAGCCCTCGAATGGATGGGTGAGCGGCCGCTCGTCGTCGAAGGGTCGACGACTAATATCAAGATCACCAGTGCCGACGATCTGGTGATTGCGGTGGCCCTCATGGCTGCGCGTAGCGGCGTCGGCCGAACAGGGGAAGATAGTGAGAATAGGATCGGGAATTGATATTCACGCCTTCGGGCCAGGCGACTTTGTAATGCTTGGCGGCATTCGAGTGCCGCATTCTCACGGTGTACTGGCTCACTCGGACGGAGATGTTGTGTTGCATGCTCTGTGCGACGCGCTTCTGGGAGCCGCGGGCCTGGGGGACATCGGGCAGCACTTCCGGGACACAGACCCTCAATGGAAGGGTGCGGACAGCAGGAGCTTCGTGAGATCGGTCATGAACATGCTGCTGATCCGCAAGCTTCGGGTCAGTAATGCCGATATTACAGTGCTGGCGGAAGCGCCGAAGGTTGGACCCGTACGCGACCAGATCCGGCGCCTGGTTGCAGAGCTGCTCGAGGTGTCGGAGGAGCAGGTCAACGTGAAGGCGACGACGACGGAACGGCTCGGATTTCTGGGACGCGGCGAGGGCATTGCGGCTCAGGCTATCGTGCTGTTGATTGCTGCGTGACATCAATTGATCCGCTTCCGGGTGCAGACGCCCTCGAGCCTCCGCGCGCATTTGGCTCCGCTCTCGGTTCGGGAGTACTGCGAGCGCAATCCGACGACTTTATCGTCGAAGAAGACCTGGGATTCGCGCCCTCTGGGGTGGGCCAGCACGTCCTCTTGAAAGTACGTAAGCGCGATGCGAACACTCAATGGGTGGCGCGTGAGCTCGCGAAGGTTTGCGGATGTCGTCCGATGGATGTTGGCTATGCCGGCCTGAAGGATCGGCGTGCGGTCGCTGTCCAATGGTTCACCGCGCCGAAGTCCGCTCAATCCCTGGACGAGTGGACGGCTGTGCGGACCTCCGAGTTCGAAGTGCTGGAGGCTCATGCCCACACCCGCAAGCTCCCTCGCGGCGCTCTTGCAGGCAACAGATTCATCATCCGCGTTCGTGACGTCACCGCCGGCGACGATCAACTCGCTGAGCGTGTCGGACTGATCGGCCAACGAGGTGTACCGAACTACTTCGGGCGACAGCGGTTTGGGCGCGAGGGTTCAAACCTGCAGCGAATCAGTGCCGGCCTGAGAGCCCTGCGGCCGCCCGAGCGGGGGTTTGTGCTGTCGGCGGCTCGCAGCCTGATCTTCAACTCCTTGCTCGCGGAGCGGGTCCGGGACGGCAGTTGGGAGCACTTGGAAGCTGGCGACGTCGCCAATCTCGATGCGCGCGGTAGTGTGTTCGCTGTCGAGCAGACTGATTCGGAGTTGCTGGAGCGTTGTCGGCGGCTGGATATTCACCCGACGGGTCCGATGTGGGGCCGCGGGTTGCCTATCTCGCAGGGACGGGTATTGGAGCTGGAGAGTAGGGTTGCTGCGCAACTGTTGCCAGCATCCGAGCTGATGCAAGCGGCTGGCATGGACCAGGAGAGGCGCAGCCTTCGACTTGCGGTACGCGATCTGAATTGGAGCCGCGAGACCAATGCAGTCGTGCTTTGCTTCCGGCTTACGCGGGGTAGCTTTGCAACGACCGTGGTTCGGGAGATTTTTGATGTCGGGGGCTCGGAGGGTGAGCCCGACGGGGATGGGTAGTTGGCAGGAGATGCCGATGAGGGGCGTCCCCCGGCGGCTCTAACGCCGCGTGGGGTTTACCGGCCAGGTGGCAAGCAACACATACAGCGCACCGGTGCCACCATCGACTTGGCGCGCCGACACATACGCAAGCACGGGTCCCACTCGTCGCAGGACGCTGCTCACGGCCCCCTTCAATACCGGCCCCCGGTGGCCCGAACGCAGGCCCTTACCGTGGACAACCCTTACGCACCGGATGTGACGTTCCAGAGCGTGGGCCAGGAAGGTCCGCAGCTCCTCCTTCGCTTCTGGCACTGTAAGGCCGTGCAGGTCGATTTCGGCCTGGACACGGTATTGTCCACGTCGCAGCTTACGGAGGACACCGCTCTGCACGCCTTCCCGGGCGAAGACCAGTTCCTCGCCGCTCGCAAGCTCCGGGTCGCCTACGTCCGTCTCGAGGCTCTCCTGCAGCACCGCGAGCCGGTCGGCGCGCGTAAAGCGCGCGCGCGGAGGCGGGCGGGGAGTTTCTGGAGCCGGAACGTCCGACGTGAGCGGCTTGACGTCGCGCACCGCTTCGCGAAAGAGGTGGGTATCGTCCTCGTTGAGCTTCGGCTTCACACGACCTCCGCTGAAAGCAGACAAAACAGTATAGTGACGCGCCTTTTATTGGCTCCAGCCCCCGGGCAATGTTCACCTCTATGCATTTGAAGACTTGACCGCTTGAAAATCCTGGTCAGCAACGACGACGGCTTCCGTTCGGAGGGCATCCGCCGCCTCCGGGAGGCCCTTCTCACTCTTGCAGAAGTCACTGTGGTGGCCCCGGATCGCAACCGCAGCGGGGCGAGCAATTCTCTGACCCTCGACGTGCCGCTCCGCGTATTCGAAGCTGAGCCTGGCATCTATTACGTCCCCGGCACACCCACCGATTGCGTGCATCTGGCCATCTCGGGGTTGTTTGACTACCCGCATGACATGGTGGTTTCCGGCGTGAACGACGGACCGAACCTCGGCGATGACGTACTGTATTCCGGCACAGTCGCGGCCGCGATCGAAGGCCGCTTCCTCGGCCTGTCAACTATCGCCGTATCGCTCAATACGCACCCAGGTAGCGCGCGCCATTTCGACGCCGCGGCGGAGGTCGCGCGGCTGCTCGTTGCGCAGCTGCTGCGCAAGCCACTCGAGCGCCCACTGATCCTCAACATCAATGTGCCCGACCTGCCGCTTGCGCACATGCGCGGTTTTCGTACGACCCGCCTGGGTTTTAGACATCCCTCCGAGCCGGTCGTGCCGGCGAAGGACCCGCACGGACGTCCCGTCTACTGGGTAGGTCCGTCCGGTCCGCAGAACGAGGCAGGACCTGGTACTGATTTTCACGCCGTTACCGAGGGATATGTCTCGGTGACGCCGTTGCAGATAGATCTAACCCGGCATTCCGCACTGCCGGTGGTGCAGAGTTGGCTGGAAGGCATAGATGGTTGACGTTCGACTTGCTGGTATAGGGATGACATCCGCGCGCACGCGGGATCGTCTCGTGCAACGGCTTCGTGATCAGGGCATCACGAACCTTACTGTGCTGGACCGTATTCGGAACGTGCCGCGCCATATCTTTGTCGATGAGGCGCTCGGCAGCCGTGCCTATGAAGATACTGCGCTGCCAATAGGGTTTGGCCAGACTATTTCGCAGCCCTACATAGTCGCTCGCATGACAGAAGCACTACTCGAGGGCGGACCGCTGCATAGCGTCCTGGAGGTCGGAACGGGTTGCGGCTATCAGACTACGGTGCTTGCACCACTGGTTGACCGCTTGTACACGATAGAGCGCATCGAGCCTCTCATGACCCGTGCCAAGGAACGCGTCAAGGAGCTCGGGATACGCAACGTCCGATTCCGCCATGGCGATGGCATCCTCGGTTGGAAGGCGCACTCGCCATTCGACGGAATTCTCGTCGCGGCCGCTCCCTTGACAGTGCCCGAAGCGCTGATCAAGCAGTTGAAGGTAGGCGGGCGCCTGCTGGTTCCGGTCGGTCCGGAGGGAGAGCAGGTGCTCGTCCGCTTCACGCGCAAGGAGCAGCGTGTCGAGAAAGAGTCATTGGGGCCCGTTGCATTCGTTCCGCTGCTTGGCGGGACTGCATGACCAGGTCCCGGTTTGTGCGTATCCAACATGAGGTACCACTCATAACTTATTGAGGCAAAAGCCATTTGTTCCCGTTGTGATAATTTGCATGCATTGGTATGGAATTCACGTCAGTTATCAAGGGTCGAGACACGGTCCAAAGTATGTTGGGGTGAAGTTGGAGGCGGCGAGGAGAGTGAAAAACTCTTTGTCGCGCAAAGGACTTGCGCAACTATCTATCACTTAGTTAACATTCGCCGTGTCGCGTAACAACGACAGGCACGAGGCGGACTGAAGAAGACACAGGGAGGAGGGGAGTCGAGACAAAAGCAATAAGGCGGCAAGAAGAAAAAAATAAGAGACAATTGTTCGAGTCTGTCAGCTTCGAATAATTGTTTGATTGGTTGAAATCCCCCCTTCCCCGTGTCTTCTTCAGCCCGCCTGACGGCGGGATTTTTTTTGCCGCCGCTACTTCAAGAATAATGCGGCGGCGACGCGGCGCTCTTCCTGCACCAGGATGTTGAACGTCCGGCAGGCGGCTCCGAGGTCCATGGCTTCGATTCCGATGCCGCGGCTGGCGAAGGTGGAGCGGATGCCGGCGGGGGCGAAGCGTTGCCTGGCCCCGGTGCCGAGCAAAACCAACTCCGGGCGCAGCTCGAAGATCGACTCGAGGTGACTCACCTCGAGGTCATCCAGCGTGGCAGGCGGCCAATTGGCGATGAGGGCGTCGGCTGTGACGATGCAGCTCGAGCGGATGCTGTGCTCGCCAATGCGAATCTCTTCCGATGAGTAGGAGCGGATCACATTGACGTTCGACCCGCCTTCGAGTGTGAATTTCATAGCCGTGCGGTGACTCCAGTATAGATTCCGACGAATATAATGGCTCGTGCACGACCTCGTTATCGTCGTATCTGATCTATACGTATCGCAGGAAGCGTCCGAGCGCGAATTGCCTCAAGGCGTCGCCCTGCCTGGGCTCCAGCACGCCGCGCGCTTCGGAACCCGATCACGAGTCGCGGACGGATGGCGGCCCTGGCTGGTGCGGTGGCTCATCGCCGATCAACAGCGCCGGCGCAGCTCCCCCGGGTCCAAGGCGCTCGGTGACCCGGCGCGGGAGCTCCTCAGCGCTGCTCCTGCAACCGTCGCAGCTGCCGCGTTGGCGCTGAGCGCAAGCCGGGTAGGGCAGCAGGCGATGGTGTGGATGGCGACACCGGTGCATCTCGTCGCCGGGCTCACCAGCGTTCACCTCGATCGCCGCAGCATTTTGCGACTCGCCACCGCTGACTTGACCGCGCTCGCAAAAGAATTCACGCGTGTCTTCCACGACTCGGGCTTTGTGCTCGAGCCGCTCGATTCGGGAGACTTCCTTCTGTTCGGTCCCCGGATGCCGGTCGCGCAAACGTCGGAGCCCGCGCGCGCAATGGGTAATAGCATCGCCGATGCAGTTGGTGCGGGTGATCCCGCGCTGCGCAGGTTGGGGGCGGAAATCGAGATGTGGTTGCACGAGCATCTTGTCAATGACGCACGCAGGCGCCGCGGCGAAGCGCCCGTCACTGGACTATGGCTATGGGGCGGCGGCCCGTCGCCAGCGCTCAGCGACACGCACCCAGCAAGTGCCGCTTCTTCTGACATTGCTTTCGGTAGCGACGCGTATCTGCAGGGCCTATGGGCCTCGATCGGTCAAAAAGTATTTCCCTTGCCTCAACAGCTCGCGGATGTCTTGGGCTATCCTGAGGCGCGACGTGCGGTGCTGGTGATAGAAATCGGCCCGCTGCTGCAGCCCAATCCGAGGTGGACATTTTTTGATGCCGTGGCGCAAATCGATCGTGCCTTCATTGCTCCTGCAATCGAGGCGTTGGGCGCGGGCAAGGTCGAGCGACTCGTGATCCTGGCCAATGATCACCAACTGACTCTGCGCGCACGAGACCGCTTCAAGCTATGGCGGCGGATTCCAGTTGGGCTCTCGGGGCTGCAGTGAGCCCGTCGTCAACTCCCATGGCCACGAGCGTATCCACGTTACTGGCATCGCTCACAGGCTCTCTGTCACGTACTTCCCGTCCTGGCTCTTTGCGTGTTGTGCGGCGCGTATCTGCCAAGGATTGCACGGGGTTCGCCAGCGACATGCATCCTGTCCTGCGACGCATCTATGCCGCGCGGGGCATTCGCTCTGCGTCCGATCTCGATGTTTCCCTCGAAAGGCTACACCCGGTCGGCACATTGGAAGGCATACACGCTGCGGTCGACCTGTTGCTTGAGCATCGCGTCGGTGGTCGCGTGCTCATAGTGGGTGACTTTGATGCTGACGGTGCGACCAGCACGGCACTGATGATCCGTGCGCTCACATCGTGGGGATTCGAATCGGTCGACTTCCTCGTGCCGAATCGTTTCGAGTTCGGTTACGGACTGACGCCCGAAATTGTCGCTCTGGCGGCGACCCGCTCACCAACGCTGATTGTCACTGTGGACAACGGAATCTCCAGCATCGCAGGTGTGGCGGAAGCCCGCTTGCGGGGCATCTCGGTCCTCATTACTGACCATCATCTGCCCGGCGAACTGACCCCGGACGCCAACGTGATCGTCAATCCAAATCTGCCGGGCAGTCAGTTTGGAAGTCGAGCGCTGGCGGGAGTTGGCGTCGCCTTTTACGTCATGGCTGCCGTCAAGCGCCGACTCGACGAACGCAAGCTGACGCCGCCTGGTGCGGCGAGTGTCGCGCGATTTCTGGATCTCGTCGCCTTGGGTACGGTCGCTGATGTCGTGCCTCTGGATGCAAACAACCGGGTACTCGTATCACAGGGTTTGCGGCGGATCCGATCCGGTCAGTGCGTACCGGGCATCTGCGCACTTCTGGATATCGCGGCGCGTGAAATCGGCGATCTGACCGCCACGGATCTCGCCTTTGCCGTAGCACCGCGCCTCAACGCGGCAGGCAGGATCGATGACATGTCAATCGGCATCCGCTGCCTGCTCGCCGACGATCCGCAGCAGGCCCGCGGCCTCGCCGAGCGCCTGAACGAGCTCAACCTGGAGCGCCGGTCCATTGAGGCGCGTATGCAAGCCGATGCTCTCAACGCCGTGCGCCGGTTGAGAGATCCGGGCCCCGAGGCAATCCATCGCAGCGGAGTGTGCCTCTTCGATGAATCATGGCACCAGGGCGTAGTCGGTCTGGTGGCGAGCCGCGTAAAGGACCGGCTGCGGCGCCCGGTCATCGCTTTCGCCGTTGCCGGTGACGAGCAGTTGCGCGGCTCCGCGCGCTCGGTCACCGGAATCCACATTCGTGACGTCCTCGATGCGATCGCTGCGCGCCGGCCGGAGCTGATCAGTAAATTCGGTGGGCATGCGATGGCGGCCGGGCTGACAATCGAGCGTGCTCAACTCGATGTCTTCGCCAGAGCGTTCGATGAAGAGGTCGGACGGTGGGCAGCGAAAAGCGCCGGGGCCGATGCCGTTGAGACGGACGGGGAGCTGTCAGTGCAGGAGATTGCGCTCGAGACCGCTTACGCGCTGCGCGGCGGCGGGCCCTGGGGACAGGCATTTCCGGAGCCCTGTTTCGACGGGGTGTTCACGATTCGCAATACTCGCATCGTGGGCGAGCGCCACTTGAAAATGTGGGTGGAGGTTCCCCAAACCGGCCGCTCATTCGACGCGATTGCCTTCAATCACATCGACGAGCCCGAGCGCTTCACCCCGCCCGAGGGAGCAGTGCAGCTCGTATACCGCCTCGATGTGAATGAATACCAGGGCGAGCGCCGCCTGCAGCTGCTGGTGGATCACGTCCTGCCCCACACCAGCGACGCTGCCCCGACTCTGTGAATCGGGCGCCTGAAGAGAGCCCCGAATTGGCAATAGCGTCCACTGACGTTTAGCATGCCCAGCTTCGAAATCCACCCGCCGGCGCCTGGGGCCGGCGATTGCATCACAGGCATCATTCAGCAATGGAAGTCAATCAGCTCAAGCGCCAGCTCAAGGATCTCGGGGAGCGTATCGCGTCCCTTCGGGGGTTTCTTTGAGTACGACCAGAAAAAAGAACGGCTGGAGGAGGTGGGGCGCGAGCTCGAAGACCCCGCCGTCTGGTCGAACCAGGAGCGTGCGCAGGAGCTAGGTCGCGAGCGTGCACGCCTCGCAGCTGCGGTAGAAGAAATTGACCGGGCGACCAAGGGAATTGCCGACGCCGCCGAGCTGCTCGAGCTGGCAGAGAGTGAGAACGACGAGGCGGCGGCTCGCGATATCGAGTCCGAAGCCGTGCCCCTGGAGGCGGACGTTCGCCGTCTCGAGCTCAAGCGCATGTTCAACAAGGAGATGGATTCGCACAGCGCCTTTCTGGATATCCAGGCGGGCGCCGGTGGTACCGAGGCTCAGGATTGGGCGCAGATGCTGCTGCGTATGTACCTGCGATGGGGAGCCGCGCGCGGCTTCGCCTGTGAGGTGATCGATTCCAGCCCGGGAGAGGTGGCCGGTATCAAGAGCGCGACCGTGGAAGTGAAGGGCGACTACGCCTACGGCTGGTTGCGAACCGAGACCGGCGTTCACCGGCTCGTGCGCAAGTCGCCGTTCGATTCGGGTAATCGACGCCACACCTCGTTCGCATCCGTGTTCGTGTCCCCCGAGATCGACGACGACATCGAAATTGACATCAATCCCGCTGATCTGAAGACGGATGTGTACCGTTCATCGGGGGCGGGCGGACAGCACGTCAACAAGACCGAATCGGCGGTGCGGATAACCCATATGCCGAGTGGCATCGTGGTTGCGTGCCAGAACGAGCGCAGCCAGCACAAGAACCGCTCCACTGCGATGAAGATGTTGAAGGCAAAGTTGTACGAGCTCGAAGTCAATAAACGCAATGCCGCCGCGAAAGTGCTGGAGGATGCCAAATCCGACGTGAGCTGGGGCAATCAGATCCGCTCTTACGTCCTGGACCAATCCCGTATCAAGGATCTGCGCACTGGTGTCGAGGTGGGTAATACCACGGCGGTGCTGGACGGCGATCTCGATCAGTTTCTGGAGGCCTCTTTGAAGGCCGGTGTATGACCCTATGAGTGAAGACCAGAGCAAACCCGATGAAAACAAACTCATAGCGGAGCGGCGGGCAAAGCTCGCCCAGTTGCGCGTCAGCGCGACGGCCGCGCCGGGTGAGATTTCGGGCGGCGCATTTCCCAATGATTTCCGGCGCGATTCGCTCGCGGGCCAGTTGCACGATGCCTTCGGGGACCGCAGCGCGGAGTGGCTGGAAGCGAATCCGGCGCGCGTGCAGGTTGGCGGGCGCATGCTGTTCAAGCGCGAGATGGGCAAGGCGAGCTTTGCCAAGGTCGCCGACCGTACCGGGCAGATCCAGCTGTTCCTGCAGCGCGATGCCCTGGGCGCCAGCTACGAGGCATTCAAGAAATGGGATGTGGGCGACATCATCGGCGCGGGCGGCGTGCTGTTTCGCACCAAGACCAATGAGTTGTCAGTGCGGGTGGACAGCCTGCGCCTGCTGGTCAAGTCGCTGCGGCCGCTGCCTGACAAGTGGCACGGCCTGGCCGACACGGAGACGCGCTATCGGCAACGCTATGTTGACCTGATCGTCAACGAAACGAGCCGGAATGTGTTTCTGATCCGCACACGCATCATCCGCTTCCTGCGCAACTACCTCGATGCGCTCGACTTCGTCGAAGTCGAGACACCGATGATGCAGCCAATCCCGGGGGGAGCTGCGGCACAACCGTTCATTACCCATCACAACGCGCTCGATGTTGACATGTACCTGCGGATCGCTCCGGAGCTGTATCTGAAGCGCCTGGTCGTGGGCGGGCTCGAGCGCGTGTACGAAATCAACCGCAACTTCCGCAACGAGGGGCTGTCCACGCGCCACAATCCCGAGTTCACCATGCTCGAGTTATACCTCGCGTACGGGGATTACCGCGACTTGATGGACTGGATCGAAAAGGCGTTGCGCGGACTCGCGGATGCCATTCACGGCTCGAAGCAGATCGTATATCAGGGACGCAACTACGATCTGTCGCAGCCCTTCAGGCGCCTGACGGTCGAGCAGGCCATCATCGCGAACAATCCGGGAATCGATCCGCTTTCGCTTCGGGACGTGACGTACCTTCGCACGGTCTGCGAAAAGCTCGGCGCCCCCATCAATCAACACGATGGCCCCGGGAAGCTGCAGATGGAGATCTTCGAGAAAACAGTCGAGCACACTCTTCTGGATCCTACGTTCGTGCACGCGTATCCGGCCGAAGTATCGCCGTTGTCGCGGGCAAACGATGCGGACCCGTTTCTCACCGATCGCTTTGAGTTCTTCCTGTCGGGGCGTGAGTTGGCGAACGGCTTTTCCGAGCTCAATGATCCCGAAGATCAGGCCGCGCGTTTCCGAGCGCAGGTGGCGCGCAAGGAGAGCGGCGACAAGGAAGCGATGTTCTACGACGCGGACTACGTGCGCGCGTTGGAGTATGGCATGCCTCCAACGGCCGGCCTCGGCGTGGGCATCGATCGCCTCGTGATGTTCTTCACCGACTCACCGGCGATTCGCGATGTCATTCTGTTCCCCCAAATGCGGCCGGAGACCGAGTGATTGAGTAACGCCGCTATCGGCGTGTTTGATTCCGGGGTCGGGGGTCTGACGGTTCTCAAGGCGCTCACCGCGCAATTGCCGCGCGAGCACTTCGTATACCTCGGGGACACGGCGCGCCTGCCGTATGGCACCAAGAGTCCGGAAACCGTCGCGCGATATTCGCTGCAGGCTGCGGAGACTCTCGCCGATTACGGCGTCAAATGCCTCGTCATAGCCTGCAACACGGCTTCCTCCGTCGGATTGCCGACGATCAGGCAGCACATTGAAAACGTACCCGTGATCGGTGTGATCGAGCCGGGCGCGCAAGCGGCATGTGCCGCATCGCGTACCGGAAAAATCGCAGTGATTGCCACCGAAGGAACTGTTCGCGGCGGCGCTTATCAACAAGCCATTCTTCGCATTCGACCTGACGCTTGCGTGAATGCTGTCCCAGCGCCATTGTTCGTGGCGCTTGCGGAGGAGGGGCTGAACGAGGGGCCAATCGCGAACGACATCGCGACTCACTACCTGCGGCCGATGTTTTCGCCGACGGATGCCAGCGGTTCTGTTCCCGACACGCTGGTTTTAGGATGCACTCACTTCCCGATGCTGGCCGGTGCGATCCGCCGCGCCGTCGGAGCGCACGTGCAGATAGTCGACTCGGCAGCCACAACGGCAGCAAGTGTCGATGCGCAGTTGCGCGCGGCGGGTCTGACGAGAACCGACGGGGGAGATGGGGTGGTACGACTGCTCGCGACCGATGGGGGTGAGCGATTCGCGAGAGTGGGCAGCCGATTCCTCGAGCGAGCCATCAGCCCTGACGAGGTTGAGTTGGTCGACCTGTAGGTTCTCAGTCGGGCAAGGAGTAGGGCAGAGAGACCTGATCCGCGACTATCGTCGCTGGAGCCGTCGCGCTCGGCCCCGTCGGGTCCGTGGCGGGCGGTGCCGCAAGGTGCGCCTCGTCATGCCCCGCGCCAACAAGCGGCGCTACCGCCAGAAAATCGCATCGCCCATCGGCCAGTTGCGCCGCCAGCACCACCTTGAAAGTCCGCCCGTCAGCGAGTTGGCCCGAATCGCCCGGCGCCAGATGGCGAG
>Ga0307511_10002143_pt1 | contig 20724 bp, 9 predicted proteins | sample 13_EM_MG_FD_200266 | JGI IMG/M metagenome (GOLD analysis project Ga0307511, IMG submission 200266) | Populus trichocarpa ectomycorrhiza microbial communities from riparian zone in the Pacific Northwest, United States - 13_EM | ecosystem: Host-associated > Plants > Roots > Unclassified | place...
AGATATTAAAAGTAAAATAAATAATATAGGTCAAAATTAGTATAAATAGAAACTAGAAGTCATAATTAATTTTGAAAAAGATTGGTGTGAATTTTTAGGCTACAGAGAGAAGAAAAAAAAAAAAAAACCACCAATGCAAAGAGAACAACACGCAACTCCGCAACTCTTAACGTAGCTGCATATGGCTGTTTTTGGTGACTAGACAGTCCCATAAACACCGCTCGAAGGGCACAAACACCGTCATGCAATGACACGTGTGCACATTAGTAATTTTTTTAACAATATTTAATCTTTTAAAATTATCAAATAGCCCTTAGATCAGCCCAAAAATAAACGTAATGAAAAGACACGCATGCTTTTGAAATCATGTGTATAATGTATATTTTTCATTTTGAGGGCAATTCCGTAACTTTATTATTCAAAAAAATACATAAAATCTTCCATGTGCAAGTTTAATGTTTTTTTTTTCTTTTAAAGATGTCTCCGTAATTTTGCTATACAAATAATAGTAAAAAGATTAAAAAAAACCTTTTGAACCAAAATTATACAATTTTTTGCCTTAAAGGGAAGCAAACTCATTTCACCGTGCAGAAGAAATATATGGGAACTAATTTATTTCCAATCAATTTTGTAATGTCTAGTGCATCAGGATAATTTCACTCTTAATTACAAGCTTTTTCAGTTTTGATGAAAAAAACAAAAATATTATTATACTATTCTAATGAACAATATAATGTATTTAGAGTTACAGTAAAACATTAATGACTTTTAAAAAATTTTAATAACCCGATGAGCTTGATTAAGTTTAATAATAATTTCAAAAAAATACCTGCGGCAACAACAACATGCAGGCTACTGACTAGGTTACAGACTAAACTAGATGATTTAATAGATAGCATTAACATTAACTATATTTAGGGTTCCTATGATCTGGTTTGTAGTTGATTGCTATCACTATTTTAATAAAAGCACAAATTTTGTGAGAAGTAATATTTCTGAAACTGTGACATAGAAACCATCAAGGCTCAAGCTCTTTTAAGCGGCTTAGCTGGAAAAAGAAATCAAGGACGCCCTTGCCGGGAAAAAAAAAGCAGCAGCAGAAAACAATTGAAAAGAAGAACACTGGAAAACAATCTTAGTTCCAGTGTTTCAGAAGAAAACTGGCATTGATTCACCTGGAACAAGATTGTAGTTGAAAAGGTATCTTGCACATTTCACAGTAAAGCTAAGGTTACACGTACCAGTGTTATCAAGCAGCCATAGTTTCTGCTCTGAAAATAAAGCACATTTGTACAATTATATATTCATTCTTGTAATCAATTTAGTTGCAACACACCTAAGAAATTCTATAATGAGCAAAAAGGACAGCAAGGACTGGCTTACAGGGGTAATAAATTCACTGATTTACAGCGGTAAAATATGCAAATATCCTATCAAAGAGCTATGGATAGAGGGTTAACCTAAATCAGATTAAGTTAAAAAGACATACCATCCATAATCTGATCAGGGTTGCCTTTGATAAATTTTGATAGGTCTGGCAATGCTTTGTCCATGTGAAGGAATATTATTAGTTCGAGAATCCAAGCTGAGTCCCTGCCTGAGCAGCTTCTGCTTTCGAAGGCTCTCGTGGCATGGAGCAAAGAACTCATGCTTTAGAGCATCCTCTGCACTAATCCTCAATCTCGGGTTCACCGTCAAGCATTTGTCCACCAGGTCAATAAGTGAGCTTGGCACTGCATCCAGGAAATCTTGTCTTTTTGAGTTCAGCTTGCACCACTCCCATAGTGTCGTGGGTGGCAAAGATTGCATGTTATACAGGTCCTGGGAAAGAAACAATGAGCTCTTGAACATGAATTAATTTTCTTTTCATAATTTACGGAAGATCAAACAAGAAATGGGAATACCACTGGGAATGAGGATTCCCGGTCATGAAGCTTTGAAATTTCCCATAGATCTTCGCTGCCTCTTAACTTTGCTATATCCTTTATATTCCTGATAACGACAGTGATATGGTTAACAAAAGAAAATGAAACGAAGTGCACAAAAACTCTAATGAAAGTTTTCACAAAAAAGTTCTTACTGTTCAGGATCACCATAAAAGGGCGTTTTTCCTATTATCAGGTATAATATGGTGACCCCAGCAGACCAAATATCAACCTTGGGGCCTTGGTAGAGAGATCTGAACAAGACCTGCGTGAACCGCAAACTCCACTTTATCATTTTGACAACCATAAAAAAAAAATCAGGTGCTCTTATTGAGAAGTGAGATGTTTTTATCATTAAATCTTGACACTTTACTTTCCTTTGGAAGTGGAACCTGGAGAACACATTCTTTACACGACACTGACCATACTCTATCCTACCACATTCTAACTAAGACCATGTTAGGCCTTATTTATAACATGAGCTCGAAGCATAGATACAAAAAATATTGGCATTACTCATCAGATTATACTGTGAACAAATGAAGCTGTTAGTGATTATGCTCAAAACTTAATAGCCAGTGCACATTGTAATTATCTACCAAGAATCTTTTAGTAGAATTCTATCAATTCTATATAAAAAAACATGCAGTCTCGGCATCTCAGTTGATACTCACCTCTGGAGCCCGAAAACCTTTAGTTCCAACACAAGGGCCTTCTTTCTTGTTCTTCCCATCCCCTAATGACAAACAACCTCATCACTGAAACAGAGACAAACAAACCACATTCTCGAAGGCACACACTATATGAAACTCACCTTTGTTCTTAACTAAGCCAATGCCAGCAACTGTGATGTCAGTCGAGTGCAGAGGCATTGGAGTAAGATAGATATGTCTTCCATCTATTTTTCCAGGAGGTGCAGCAATCCTCTTCCTCATAGAAGCCGGAACACTAGATGCTTCATGATTTGGACTCTGCATTGCTTCATGCAACAAGCTGATAAGCTCCTTTCTACCTTGGCATGGCAGAGGCTCTTTCAGCCTTTCTGCTGAAGGAGTCCTAGCACTTGTTGCATCCTTGACTGAGGTTACGCCAGAGCCATCTGCTCCCTGACTTTTCATACTACTATCAGGCTTCCTTTTTACATTCTTGGCCTCCAAAGTTGAGTTCCAGCCTTTAATCGCCCCCACATCAACTGCGTCCAAGAATTTAGTGCCTGGGAACCTCCTACTTTTAGATGGAGGAATATATTTGGCATTGGAAACTGCAACATTATTGAAGCTTATGTCATTTTCCGCCTTTGATTTGTCTGCAAAAAAAAACAATAAATAAAAAATAAAAAGAAGCTTCATCAATTCAGATTTTCAAACATTTGATCCTAAGCTTCATCAAACCTATGTCCAGAGAATCTGCAATGGAGCACGTATAAGCTAAGTTTCTCCTGGGTCTAAAAGCCTGAAAACTAGAAGGCTTAGCAAAAAATGCTCAAAAGATAAAAGGTCAAGGGAAAAACATACTTTTCAGGCTTTTTAGTAGCGAACAAGCCCACATATAAAAGTTGATTATTTCATTTTGCAAGTTCACTAACTGATTTCGCCTATCAATAAAATCTTCAGCTGGATACTGAATACTTCATGCTCTTAACTAAATCCATGTTAATGTCATGTTTAACTATAAAATCTCATATAAGAGAGAAAAAGCTCACTGATTGCTCCAAGCTTTTGATGCAGATCCTGTCAAAACACAATAAAGACCAAGATAAGTTTTCCTAACTTTTTCAGAGCAATGAAGATGTGAAACAGATTTGACACATAAATAGTCATGTAGATGTACCAAAAAATATCACTAACCAGGGCAAGATTGAAATCGATCAGATAACCTTTACTGGCCTTGCAAGAGAAAAGGAAGTTGCCAGGTTTTACATCCCTATGGACCACTCCCTGCTAACAAGAAAGGAACCAGTGAGTTGTTTTTTGTGTATAACTTCAAATCATAATAGATGTGTTTGCGAAACTTCTCACCTGCTTATGAAGAGTTGCAAGGGCTCTGAACATGCAATACCCATACCAACGGAGCTGAAAAACATCTATTTCCTTCTTCAACACCTAAAAGTTAGAGCAAAACCAAGATCAATTAATTGATTAAACAAAGGCGTATCCATTGAAGCATATGTTAATCACCTCCGGTCTGTCATGTTCAACATATGCCAAAACTAAGCAGTCAGAATTTTGGTTCTTGAGACAGCCTTCATATTTTATTACAAAATTTTTGCCCCTGAATTGGAAGAATAAACTTGCAGGTTAAAGAACATAAGACTCAAAATGCAACCGTATATCTTTTATGTGAAACTAACTTCCCTAAATGTTTACCCAAAGCGCTCCAGCATCTTTAGTTCGTTGATAACATGGTGTCTGTGAGCATTCTCGTGAGGGCCTGCAGAGCCAGAAAAAAAGGGACTGGATATCAGTAAATGTTTTTGGATTATCCCTGCAACATATAAATTAGGCTGAATGGTATGGCTTGCCATTTCCCATTTATTAGAAAAGCAGGTTAAAATTGAATGCATTAAGTAGTATTTCTAACGTATTTACTTCACTTGTTTACAACTATATGATAAATGTAGCTGTTAACTCCTTGGAGTATTGCATGCTTTAAATTCCACATTAACTTGGATAGAACAATATGGTTGCTGACTAAAATTTAATTTATAAAAGGCAAGATGCCAAAATGCTCTTGAATAGAAGAAAACAGAAAAACAATTTACAGTACGACAAATGCATACTCCACGCTGTAAAGGAGCATATAGATTTCCAAATTTCCATTCCCCAATCAACTCCATTCAGTGGGGTGATAACTTGACATTTCAAACTATTTCAAGGAAAATAAGAGCATATGAACTTTGTACTCAGAAGCACTGCTTTCAACATCCACAATGATTCACTTTATTATGATAGTAGATAACAAGGAGCCTTGTAACCTGGGTTGCAACCGTGATCCACACAGGAGAAATCCTATTATTATCATTAATCTATGATCATCGGTGCAGGTTTCGTGGAGTTCAAAACAGAGTTCACAAATTTTTCCAATTGCTACAATTCACCAGTACGAAAATAAACAAAAAGTTAAATTACATCATCTGAGATTTGCATTGACTCCTTTTCTAATCTACTGGACCATTTTCATGTCAGAAATTGTAATTCTGATAACAAATGCCAGACAAATAAACATTCTCAATTTCTCTCATCCTCAAAATAAAGGATTCTGGCAATCAAATGATATTCAAATACTTCTTGATGGAGATTAATAAATGGACGGTATAATTTATAGATAGTAATCGCTACAAATTGTAGAAGATTAGCCTTAATCTGATTCTGCATTTGAATTTTTCTTACATACATTTGATGGCAACTGTGGTCCCGTCATGTTTCCTCGTTGCCCTGTAAACAGTGCCATAACCACCTGCAAGTTGGGGTTAAATGGAATATAGTCAATTAACGAGCATAATATGATGTGGTCAACAAACAAAGAACGATTTCATACCCGAGCCTTCTTCCTTTTCAACAATATAAGAATCAAAGCGTGGAAAGTCTTTGGATCCCCAATCCTGAAAGGAAACCATCAATAAATCCTATCAATGAAAGGAGAACAGCTATACTAGCCAAGTTACTCTTAGAGAATTAGCTCCATTTAGGGGCATACTAAACAAGTGCATGCGTAAAGCATATGAACATAGAATTTGCAGGATTTGAACTTACCTTGGGAGCATTAAGGGCACAATCCTTCTTTCTTTCTTTTGTATGAGTATCATTGCACGCCTGCTTTGATTTTTGTGCCGTGCTGTTTTTCATTTGATCTTTTTTCCTGTGCTGGTTCTCTTTGGGAGGGTTAACAGCCTTCCTTTGATCTAGGGACTGGCAAAGAGTCTGCTGTCTTGGAGACACAGCAACACCAGTAGTGACCTTAATCTTGTTGGAGGGTTTTGGGTCTTTTGACAACTTCGGGGGGACAGAGAGCTCACTAGTTGAAGCCTCGACCTGATTTTTCATGTGAGTAGTTATTGTCTCTTTATCCAGAGAATTCAGCTCATTCCTCCTAAAGTTTCTTTCTTGTGGCGTATCAAAAGCAGTATTACTTTGCTGAAAATGGTTTATGCCTTCTCCTTCCGTTTTACCATAATCAATTACCAGTTCTTCCCTAGTTTCAGTTCTTACAGTTTCAACACGAGAGTCATTTATAGCATTACAAGCACCATTAACACTCGTAAACTCCAACAATAATCTGCTGCTCCATTTGACATCATCCAAGCAACATGTAGCATTGACATCTGCTCTACTTTCAAGATCTATCTCATTCACTTTAGCTTCTTGGAATACAGCTTCATTATCCGACCTAATAATGGGAAGAGCAGACTCTTCATCAATCTCACATGCCATGATTCTCTTATCCTTCCCGCTTTCCACAATAGCTCTTGTATTCCTCTCACCTTCTTCATGTTCGATATCCCTTAATTTGCAACTTAATTCACCCACTATGGTTTTAACGAACAAGTCAGGTGCAAGAATCAAGTTATCTGGCTGGATTGGCATGTAAGTTGGCTCAACATTAATCCTGTTGACATCCTCACTTGAGTGAAAAGTTAACTGCATGATTTAAAAATAAAACATCTCAGAAAGCGGAATTTGCAGGGTTGTATTATAAGAACCGTGTCACTCAGCTCTAGAAAAATTATCATTTCACCAATTTTTTCTTTCTGAACAGAAACTACTTTCTTCATTTTGAATTTTTTAAGAAAGATTTCACAAGTTCCTGACAAGTTTCAAAAAAACTTGCTGTGCAAACACAAGGGTCGAAGAGAAAGCTTCCAGGTTCTGAAATGGCCATATAAAATTGCTAAAATAAAGCAAGCAAAAGTTAATTATATTGAAATTGTAGATTTTATTTTAGCTCTAAGTGGAGAAAAAAAATTCTACCAAATTGGTCAAGTTCATAATTATGTAAACCAGTTCGAAAGTTACCGTCTTGCAATCATTTCGAATTCTTTTCGACGAAGTAGAAACTCCTTGTTCCTTCTCGTACACTGCAAAGCAACACCACCATAACTCAATAACCGAACCAGTCAATGACCGAAAAAACAAAATAAAACAGAAATTTACCATCTGCAGGATCATATCCAATTCGCTTCCGTTTCCTAAAATACATCCTCACAGCGTCCTCCAAAGGAACCTTGGGCCTGCAGATTGCAGTCCGGATCCAAGTCGCAAACGCATCAATCAAGCTGAGATTAGATACGAATTGATTCAAAGCGAAAAGACCAAGTGGAGAAATGGTGACCAGGAAGCTGTTGCTACAGTCGTCACTGTTGAACGTCAAAGTGATAGGTGAGTTAGGGATTGAGCAGAGAGACTCGATGAGATCCGGTGATGCATTGAAGAGAGTGCAGTGAGATGCGAGCTCTAGAGCTGGAGTTGGGTTGCCGATTGAGAGGAGGAGACCGAGGATGTGCCATGCCTTCTCTTGCAAATCGGACTCGGTGGAGGTAGTGGCGGTGGCGAGCGAGTCGATGAGGGCGAGTCGCATGTTGGAGGAGTGAGTTTGCATAGCGAGTCTGGGTGGGGAGCGAAAGAGAGAGTTAGTGTTTTAGGGTTTGGACATGGATGGATTTGCAGAAATGTGGAGGGAGGCAGGGAGGGATTTTGGAGTTTTGATTGTTTTGAGATTCGGCACGTGATAGTTTCCCGCCAATCTTTCCATTAGTTTGGATTTTAAAAAGACGGCTCATTAATTGTGGTGTATAATTATATCAGTATCAGTGCTAATATTCTGTAAATTAATTGTAGTTTATATCGAAAAACAAATAAATAAATAATGAGCTACGTAGAAATTTTCTTTAAGAGCTTTCCAAAAATGCTATCTATTTTTTAAGAATTTAAAATAAATATTAAAAGGATTGCATTTTATTATATGATTAATTTTGTTTTATAAGCAACATGGTCTGAAACCAAGAGAAAAAAATAGTATATGAAGCATTGAAATTCTCGGAGAATTGAATTTGGTTTAATAAACAAATCAAATCCAATCTCAAGACTATAAATCTAATTTTTAAACAAAACTTATAATCATTTATGACATTAGATATTCGTAAAATGTGTTTGAATCCATTTGAATAAAAAAACAACATTTGAAAAATTAGGATAAAAAAATATTTAAAAATAATAATTGTTACTTTTAAAAATATTTTTTACTCAAAAATATATCAAAAAAATTATTTTTATTTTTAAAAAATTATTTTTAATATCAACAAATTAAAACAATTAAAAAACAAAAAAAATTAATTTTAAACAAAAAAAATTTTAAATTTTACACACCAATTTGAAACACAACATCAAACTTGAGCAAAGTCTATGAAATTCTTTTTTAATATTTTAGGCTGAGAACACACTTATACATCCTAATAATAATGATAATAATAATAATAATAAAAATAAAAATAAAAATAAAAAGCAAGCTTATAGAATTCATTTTTTCATACAGAAGATAAACATAATTATCCGCGAGAAAAATTTCCATCTCTTTATCAAAAGATAAAGATAATTCTTCGTGAAAATATAATTACGTTTATTTTTTAAAATATTTTTAAATAATATATTTTTATTTTTTAAAAATTATTTTTCACATCAGCACATCAAAATATATAAAAAAATTAAATTTTAGCAAAATAAAAAATTTTAATTTTTTAAAAACACGAGTCCTACCACATTTTCAAATGCTCACTTGAAGAAAACTATTCTAAAAACTATAAAAAAAAATTATTTGAAAATATTAAAAAATATTAATTCAAAATGAAAAAAATAATTAAAAAAAAAACATTTTTAAAATACAAAGACAAACAATACCTTAACAACTTTGTATTATTGATTGAGAAAGGTGCAGGGTTAAAATTTGAAATGCAAATTTATAAACCGTGCGAAGAAAGATTTCAAAAGCTGCAACAGATAACACTAACAGTAACATATCAATGAGAGGAGATGAAAATATATTTGGCCAACTGACAAATTTGCAGTAGCAAATATACAAAAAGAAGGGAGGAAATAGATCGATGTCCCTTCCATCCAACAGAACACCAGACAGGCACAGATTGTACAGTAAAATAGAAAAGAAAAAATTGTCTCCTAAGGTCCTTGATAAAGCCCAGTCATTCTGTAGATGGTGATGACAATGAAAGGTTCAAGAGGAAGCCAACCATAATTCCAATAAGTCCAACAACAAATGCAAACATGAGGGAGAAGCCTGGATCACTTTTTCGATATCTTCGTCTCCTCAGCAAGTCCTGTAGGAAAGAAAGCTTAGATATATTGTTGCAAAGGTTTCCTTTCGTTATCCTCCTAATTTGTGCATGGCAGTAAATACATATTAGCTCTACATAAAAAAAAACTCTTTGGGTAGGGGTGGTTCTATCATGTGAGAAATTTGGTATCATAACACTGTTTCTTGGCATTAGATACAGTTCATTTGAATCCATTTGTTCTCTAACAGAAAACATCTAAAATATCCCCAGTGTTTTGGTTGTTCAGTCATCCAATGAGCTCTTTTTACATCTTCAAGATCTCATGGAGCCATCTGAGAAATAATTTCCATGCCTACAAGTCACTTAATTAAAAAGTTCCTGCTCTGCTTCATTTCACTTGCACTATCACATTTGAACAAGCATTGCCTGCAAATGTCTATTTAAGGATAATTAACCCTTAGAAATGGTGGAATCCATATCAACTGAGCAAGTGTTGAGTAAACTCTCCACAATAGACTAAGGCTCATTTCAGGGAGGTGGTAAGTAGTAACCCTAAACAATTTCTGCATGGTTACAAGGAAACCAGCTGTTCTAGTACATAAAACAGCAATTTTCCAAAATTATTAGTATACCAGATAAAGAGGCATATTACGCAAGCTGATAAGTACTGGTGTGATGATAAAGTCTCAGGCTTGCTATAAGGGCGCAGGTTTATTTCTCTATAACTTTATTGCCAAAACTAGCTCCAAATTCTCGCACCAGTGACAGCAACTTGGTAATAACCTTTTTAACAAGCAAAGAAAAGCAAACGAATAATAATCAAATAAACCAGGCTGAATCAGAAAGTGCACTAACCAGTTCCTGCTGTAGTAGCTGGGTTTGTCGAACAGCTGCATCCCTTTCATCCTTCAGGCTCTGTACAGCCTGATTCAAACATGAAACAGAATGCTTAGAAAACTTACAATACAAAAAATAAAACTTGCAGGATATACTCGTATGATTTACCGCAAAAGGCATTGCCCAGAAAGCAAACTTACAGGATGGTGACAGTTATAAAACAAGATTAAGTTGCATGGTGCATGTTGAATAACATGCATATATAGATGTGTTTCCTTCGAGTAGTTAAAAATGACAATTCACTACAGTTATTCACAATTTTGGAGAATCAAGGAAGGAGCTCAATTCTAGCACATAGATTCAACAGCAAAGCAAAAAAAAAGCAGCCTGATACTAGGAGTAGACCAATCAAAACTGCACACTTTATACAGGTACCTATTTATGTACTTGACAAGATGGCACCCACAACTGCAGAATCATCACTCTTTTGTTATTGCGATGATAATATTTATTTAAATGCAAATAATAGATGGTTCAGATGCTTTATCAAGTTCTATTTTGTCATTTCCATACACCTTTTGGAACATCCATAATCATTCTCATTTTTTGCTCAGGAGCCATGTGTTTAAACATGTTCAACTCTCAGTTTAGGATCATGATTTTTTCTCATCTGTACTATTAAACCTTTGTGACGTGGGCCAATACGACATCTTCGATCAATCTCTAAGTGCTTTCTTAAAGGAGATTTTAGTTGCATTAGTGATGATTTTTATTAGTATTATTTAAAAAAACACTAGTCGAGCAACGAATTGTGATGCAACACCAACTCCAATGAACTCTGTCAAACTCCTGAGTTATGAGTGCACACAAGTCCATGATGGTGAGCTAAAATAACCACACCCACAAATACAATATAACTTACAGAGTTAGCATCAGGACTTTGAGTGGAGCCCTTCAACCCTTCATCTTCTGAGTTTCCTTGAGTTGATGAAGGAGGGATGTATACAACTCTAAGCTTCCTGTCATGTATCACCTTGCCATCACTATCCTTAATGAACTGGCAACAAAATCAAACATCATCGTTCAAAAAATAACTTCATTTCAGAAAATCAAGCTAGTCGAACATAGATAATTTTTCTTCTTCAAGTTAACACCCTTACAGTATCTGGTGGGAGCTCATCAACATCAGCATGTGGAGGCACAATGGTACTCTGTAAGAGAAACTTATCTTTGCATTGCATATCTGAAGGATATTCTCGTTGAGCTTGAAGAGTAACTGAAAATACAGTAGTTTGTAAACATCTAATATGTTCTAATCAACAAGGAATATTACAAAACTGTGTTGGCTGGCACATGGCACACAAACAATTCCATATACTGGTCATAGATAAAATTATGATGCTTGGTTTGGTTGGTTACCACTCTACTCACATCTTTCATTTCCAATAGGTGAAAGCGGGAAAAAAAATCTAGGCTGTTAAATGATCACCTAATAAACATCTCACAAATGGTTAGTTACCACTCTACTCACATCTTTGACGTAGGAGAATTGTAACCTTTAAGTGGACAACAAACATAAGTTCACAGTCAAATAAAAAATTCCTAGTTTAAAAGGATAGAAAAGTCCTATAAAAAGATTAAGCCTGGGGAACAAGTAGCACCTCTGATGACGCAAGAATCCCAAGGCTGTATAACACCAGTGTTGGGCCTCACAAAGTACTTCTTAGGTGAAGTGGTTTTAACCTGGAGAAAATCGAAGTACAACAAAATGAATTTTTTAAAGGCTATATAATGCACAGCAATATTATGTTTGTAGATTTCATGTGCGGTTAAGAGAGTACCTTAAAAGCAACATGGTGCTCTGTGTTGTTCGCAACTTTAAGATCACAAAAGCTTTGCTTTTCCAGCTCAACTGATTACACATATAACACATTCTCATATGTCCGACTGAACTCCATTAATAAAATCAAATCTGAAAATTTTATAACACATGAATTTCTACACTTTCAAAGGGCATCGGATTTTTCAAGAAGACAGCTTACAATATTCAGATTAAAGTTATTAGCATAAACATTTGCGTCAATTATTCATACTTCATGCCATCACATATTTGCCATGGATCTGTTGGCAATATAATTTAATTTCTATCTTTTGACATTCTTCTTTTTGGCAAGCACATCTCCTTAATCAAGTTGGGTTCCCGTGGATGAAGCATGTCTTCTATGCCTGCAAAGCTTTCAAGTTCTAAGACAAGTGGATCAGAACCAGCTTGGCTTTTATTTAAACTGCGCCTCCATCAAATTGTTCTTCTTTAAATCCTCACCCTCCCTCCTTGAACAACTAATCATCTTCACTGTGTTGTGAGAGATATCACTTGAATACCAGGCATCTGGCTCACTGATGCAGATGAATTAAAACACATCTGATAACAGGTTAGACGTAGAGCATGCAGCTTGGTGCAATAGTCATAAGATTGCATGAAGGTTTGAGACTAGAGAGCAGCTGCTTGATAAAGGAGTGTTGAAACATAAACGTCTTTCTTTTCTCTATTCAAAGATCCTGCTCCAGTAACAACATTACTGGGCAATGGTCGCTACATATGATAGGAAAAAGAAAACTACAATGAAATGTCATTGGCTCTCAGTGAGGTTGGGGAGCTTCCTTAAACACAGCAAGAAGCCAGTTTTGCCAATCAGAGGAATGGGCTGTTCATATTTCACTGCGGATCTTTCCCAAGTTTTGCCGAGAGTGAAGATAGCATCCATGAAAAAATCATGCCTAAGTTGGGAATTAGTCAAGAATAAACATGATTGATACGTACCTAAATCTATGATGGCAAAGGGGAGTTTTACAGGGGCCATACTGAGATAGAACTAGAATTATAATTTGAGGTTGGGTTATAGTGTCATTTCTATCACTTTTTTAGTTTACTAAATATCTGAAGCAAGTCCTTGAAAAAATGACAACCGAGACTTTCATGTTGAGCAATAACCATCAAGATTTGGCAAGAATAATTCCTAAAAAGCAATTTGAAGCCACTCGTGCTAAGATTATCCATTGCATATCCATTTGTAGCGCTAAGTCTGCAAGTATACTTCATATGATGATTGATGCTTCTGAGTCGCTACTCATCACTAAAATATCAACTCAACCGAAGCTGAACCATGCATTTGGACATCAACAGTAAATGCTAACAAATGAAATTCTTTTTTGCCAATTTTGAGATATAATCACACATGGCAATTAAACAGCGGTACTCTATTATCATAATCTCTGTTCTTTTATCGTGTATTACTTTTAAATCAAATCACGTCAATCGTAACACAATTACTACACTTGGTTGCCGGGGACCTACTTCAGTAATCCCTCCCCTGGAAAATATGACAAGAGGCCCTAAAACAGCCCTGAAACTCTAGAAACTGCTAACAGGGCAAGCCCTGATTACAGAGTTAACCAATGCAGTAGTACAAAAACCTGGTGGAATTTCACAAAAAGAAAAAAAAATGAAGACAACTAATTTTCTACTTGGCCTTTAACTGTCTTAAAACACTTTCATGGAAGGGTTAGACAATAGCTTTGACTGCCAGAAAGTCATATTCCATCTTAAGAACAATGGCAATATTGAATTAAATAACGATTCACTGTCTACTTAAGGCAGTAAGAAAGATATCTGAGACTCCCGACGAAATCATAACAACCAAATCCATCCTTAGCCACCACACAAGCCATCTCAAAAATCCTCATTGAACAACATCCATGGAAATAACTAATTTTTGTAAACCTTTATTACGCATTATCCTCGTCCTTGCAGAATCCATGTTATTTGATATTTCAGTAATCTGTTGTTGAGTCTGCTTGAATTCGCCAGTTAATGCATGAATAAGCACAATTAACTATAACAAGTTTTAATCTCCTTGCCAGGAATTATCCATAAATTAGATTCCGATGCGAGAATTTAAATAACAAATAGATAAATTAATTAAAACTGTTATTTATAAAAGGAAAGGAAAAGAAATGAAAATTGATACGTGCAGATTTTAATAGAGAGAGTGAGGGAGACTTACAAATGAACTTGAGGTCCTCGGGATGTACGGAGATCAACTGATTTCCATCACCAGCAGTCATGTCGGCCCCACCAATATCACCAAATCTCAGAATCTTCCACAAAAATCCAAATCAAATCAACACAAAGACGAACAATAAATAATTATTCACTCTTTAAAAAGGAAGAAAAAGAAACCTCCCAAACCAATCGAAGAAATTACTGAAAAAAGAGTGGAGATAGATTAATCAGAGAGAAGAATATAAAAGAAAACTAACATGTGGTTAAACGAATGTGGAGGATTTGTTAAAAGCAACGAATGGCTCGAACTTTTAGGCACCAATTTCGGCTTTTTTTATCGGTTCAGGCGGTATGCGCTTCGTTGAGAGAGAGGGGGGGGGAGCAAGACTCTCTCTGCCTGTTAAAAGGAAAGAGAGGGCGGGGGTTGATAGAGAGAGGCGGTAGCTTGGTGTGTTCGTGCACCCAGGAACCAGAATGGCAGAGCTTTCTTTCTTGTTAAGTCAGAGAGAGAGAGAGAGTGTGTGATAGAGTTGACACGTGTATAATAAAAAACCGGGTGAGGTTCTGTTCAAAAGTAAGTTTTGGAGATCCCCAGACTGGAATTGGGTCCCTGTGACGTGTCACTTATAAAAACTGTCACTCATTTATTAAACAATTTAATATTTATTTTTAAGGCAGGGAGGCATTTTCATGTCTTCCCGAATTGAAGAAGAATGTAACTTTTTTCTAACAAGAAAGCAACGGGGGAGCAGAGAAGAAGAAGAAGAAGAGAAGAAGAAAACCAGTTGGCGTGTATCTTCCTTTTTATCATTTGTTAATGTTTACTGTAAGTCGGTACATTATATTATATTAACCCCTTTATTTGGTCCTTTTCGAATAAATAATCAAGTACCAGCCAAAATGTTGGTTTATTTGGTCCTTTTCGAATAAATAACCAAGTGCCAGCCAAAAGGTTCGGCCGTGGACGGGTTAAATCTCATATTTATTCAATTGATGTTTGGTATTGTGGTGTAATTATATTTTTTAAATTATATTTTTTAATTATTTTAATATGCTGATATTAAAAAATAAAATAATATTATCTTTAATATATTTTTAAATAAAAAATATTTTAAAAAACAATATCACTATTCCATTAAATAACATCATTATTTCTAAGTAGGTGGATGGGTGAGTTGGAGAGAGGATGCACCTTTGCACCTAATCACAGTTAATTAAATGATTTTTTAAGTTTTCACATGCAATTGATTTTGCAGCTTTCTTTTCTATAAAATATTACATTAATTCTTTTTATATATATTTTTTTATAGTTTTGATTTGATTGTAAACATTAAAATTTATTCGTGTCAGAATATTTCATTGCTTTTTACTTTATAATTCCTCTAACTAAAAGTATGTTAAGTAGCGAGACTTGTACTCAAGCGGTCTTGATAGGTTTCCTTACATCTGTATTATGGGTTCAAGTTTCAATATGTATACAAGTTATCCCCGCAGTGTCTTACCTGTTTATTGGACTTGTAGGGTGTTCAATGGATCTGGGATTAGTCGTGGTGCGCGTAAGCTGGCCTGGACACCCCGGGTTATCAAAAAAGCAAAATACTATGGGAACGCGGTTCAACCCGCGTTCCCAAAAAATTTGAAATTTTTTTTTTTGTTAAAATTTAATATGATTTGTACGTTTTGGATCGTTTTAATGTGCTGATGTTAAAAATAAATTTTAAAAAATAAAAAAACATCATTGGCATGTATTTTGGCACGAAATGTTATTTGAAAAACACCCGCAACTACACTGCGAAACAAATTCTATAAAGCTCTCTCAACAAATTTCAAGTCTATTAAGGAAATAAAGAATTAAAATCATTTCCTTTATTTGAATTGAGCTAGGGAAGCAAATGATCAAAAATATTTTCTTCATCAAATCAAATCAAATTTATACTTTACACAATTAAAACTTTTGAGCTCGTGTAAATATTTTTCATTAAATTAAATCAAGTTAAGTTTTCACACGATTAAAATTCAAGATTTGATTGTTAATTAGATGATTCATGGACGTGAAAAGTGCTTCGAGAAAATTTCTTTTTTTTTAATAATTAAATTCATCAGTGTAATTTTCTCACTATTTTAGTGTATTTTAATACAAGAAATTATATGTACTGTGCTAATATAAAAAAAAATTGTGTTTTTTTTTTTTGGTAAATAGTCGGATAACTTTCATATGATAAGATTAACCTTACAACTTAGACCCATATAAAAACATGATATTAACATTAACAAGAACTAACAGAGGCGGAGAAATCATTCTTGCCCTTCTCATAAATCATTGTTTATTAGAATAATGATATGTTTTTTTTTTAATTTAATTAATTTATTGGGATTGAACTTCATAATTTTTTTTTATATAAAATTATTTCAATATCATGACCCGAGTTGCGAGTTTAGTGGGTTAATCTAAGTTTTTTTTGTCATTTTTTTAAATTGATTTTTTATCCTATTTCATCATTCAGTCGTTAATTGAAAATTAAATTTCATAATTTATTTTAATTCGTTTTCTATAAATTTATTTCGGTCTTATGATCCAGGTCGCAGATTTTGTGGGTTAACCAGATTGACCCGAGTTATTTTTTTAAATTGCATCATTCAACACTGGATTGATTACGAATTAAGTTTCATAATTTGCTTCAATTTACTTTCTATGAGGTTATCCTAAACTAATGATCTCGGTCACAAGTTTGACTGGTTAACCCAAGTCGACCTTGATCCTTTTTTTTGTTTTTTTAGTTGAGTTTTTTTTTTAAAAAAATCATCATTCAATATTAGATTGATTGTGAATTGGAGTTTGTAATTTGATTCAATTTATTACCTACAGGGCCATTCCAATCTCATGACCTATGTCATAGATTTGATAGGTTATCCCATATTAATTTAAATCGATCTAATATGTTGTCGCGTTGATTTTTTTTATAAGATACTAGCTTGGATTTTTTTTTAGTCAAACTATGTTTTTATATTTACAAAGTTAATGATGTTATATCACATCAACCCCTATATGATTTAAAATTTTTTTCTACTATAAAATAATTTAATAATATCTAAGTATTTTTTTTATATGTTAAGAAAAATGACGTAACTCAGCAAACATAGTGCGAGTCAATAATATAAAGGAAACTTAAAAATTCATAAAAAAAACCTAGTTCTCCTAATCAAATTTAAAGTCGGAAAATTCCAATATGATTTGAAATTTAAAGAGGGAATGCACTTGCACTTCTAGACATGGACCCACCCCTTAGATTGCTGGGACTACTTCTAACCATTTGGGTTTCACAATTTCTCCGGGCATTAATTGGCAAGCCCAGAGATTTACCTAATTCTGCCACTTCAAGCATCGGCATTTAGACGCTTGCAAAACGGATGTTCAAGGTCGCCAAGACAAGAAAAAAGGCACAAAGTTGTTGCTTAACGCAAGGTTTTTTTTATTCTTGTTTTATTTTCAAGAAAGACATATCCCCACAAGATTCCAGCAATGTTGCAGAGCAAGTAAGAAGGAAAATAAACCATGGAATCTCAAATATCAGAACTAGTAATTATTTCCCTCATGAACACAGCAGCATCAAAATCAACATTTAAAGTCTCAGGGCTCTCTTGGAATGAATCAATCCAGAAGGAAACGTATCGTATTGATCAGCTGTTTATAAGTTGACTGCTGATGAAGACGCTGATACATCAAAAGGATCGTGGATTTTTCACGACTAATCTTGGGCTTGCTGTGAGCTTGAATGTTCTTGGGCTTAGATACTGGCCTGATAATTTCCTACGAAGCAACTCCCCTGTGTAATTAGGGATCCTCTTGTGATTAATTTCGTCGAATGATAAAGAGTGAAAATAGCGAGAATGAAAAATGAATGATGTGAGTGAGAAGGTTTTATGTAATATCTAGAAAATAAGCAGAGTTATTATATTAAATTTATAGTTTAAGTTATGGATTGGACTAGGTTTGATAATATTGTTTTTATAAAACAATTTTTATTTTATTATATAACATTAAAAATATATATTATTAGGAAAGGGACTTTATAGATTTAAAAAAAAACAATGATGGGTATAAGAAAATCTTGCTAATATTATAAAAATATTGATATACTTATTTGAAAATAAAATAAATTTTGAATGGTATTTAATAAAATAATATCTAAAATATATTCTTAATTGATTTAAAAATTTAATATATTTATAATATTTTAAATTAATTATTTTACAGTAATAATAAAAAAAAAACTGGACATGCGGGGCTATATAACCTAATCCCTATACACATTGGATTGCCAGACCAGGTCCATGTATAGACCTTAATTAAAATGCCTAGATATGTTTTTTTTTTTTTTCATTTTTTTCTCAAGGCCGTCAACTCCATTTTTATTTCTTAAAAAAAAAAATCAATTGGGCAACAAATCGCCTGTAGGTGACATATCACTTGCTAAGTTGTTATTTAGAATCCGACAACTATCATGATGGTTGGAAAATCAAGGAAGGATTCAAAAAAATTTTCACATGAAAACACATAAAAAAAATTCACAAACCACCTAATAACCCTAAAGTCATTAAAAAAAATTCACCTGAATAAAAAAAATATACTTTCAAACATGTTTATAGAAAAAAACTACCATCATTGAAATCTTTTCATTGATTGGAACCCTTTAACACCTTTAACACTTAGATCATCCATTTTTGTTTCCATAGCTTGTCTAGCCAATAAATTTCTCTCTCCTCCATTATTTTTTTCTAGCAACTCTCTCTCTTTTCTTTCAAATTCAAAAACTTATAAATAAATAAAATAAACTTTTAAACCAAAATATAAATTCTAAAAACTTTGAGATTGATCACATATTTTATTCATGTCTTACATCATGGTCTTGTATCTTTTAATTTTGTATTTTTGTTAAAATTTAAAATTCTATTTCATGAAATTATGCCATAAAAATATCAAATAAAAAAGAGGATAAAATTTTAAAAATAGCATAAAAATGCAAAGAAAAAAATGAGAGGAGTTTCATTGTTCATATGAACAGTGAAAGGCTTGGAAATACATCTAGAGATATTTCACTTGTATTGATAATAACTAACTGTTTGACTCGCGTTTCGCTAAGAGTTGAATATTTTTTTTAAGTAACAAAAATGAATACACACACACACACACATCTTTTCTAATCATAAAAAAAAGTGAAAAAAAAGCACGAAGATTAATTCCTAAGAAAATAAATGTTGAATAATGAAAATGATTTTTTTTAATGACCTAAAAAAATCAACGTTAACCCGTATGAAACTTCAAAACTCTCGGTCATGATCACAAGACGGGGACCAGCCACATAGAAGGAAAAAAAACAACAAAGCAAAATTCTTAATAAAAAATGCTTAGTGATGAAATTGAAAAAAATAAATTAAAAAAACAAAGAAAAAAAATATCCCAGTCAATCCGGGTTAATCCACTAACCTTATGATTATAGGTATAAGATTGAGATAACCCGCGCATAAAGGGAAGTAAAAAAAAGCACGAAGACCAGTTTCAATAAAATTAGATGTTTAAGGGTGAGCGCGAGCACCTCCCCGTGAATGCTACACGCTTTGCTCAATGAACATGAGAACCTCCCAATGACCGCCACAAAATTTTATTTGTTTTTAATTTTATTTATTTTTAAGAAATTTAATTGCCACTTATTCAAATTAATTATAACTAAAAAATTATGAGGAAAATAAAAAAAAGCCTTAGATGTTAATTTTGTTTTTTTTGCTTTTAAGGATAATATAATTATTTCACCATGTAGTCAAAGCGTTAAAAACCATAAAGCCCCTATACCAAAGTCTTAAGAATATTTACGTCATTTTACCGTGCATCCAAAATGTTAAAATAATTGCTTTATCCCCTGTTAATATAATAATAATAAATAGTCCTTATAAAAAAATACCGCTTTACTCTTAATAACTAGTTAAATCACTTTGTTTGAGAAGAGCAAAATAACTATTTCACAATTATGACTTTCAATTCACATTGAATTATAGAGATGATTGAGAGTGCAGTAACAATTGTTTTTTAATATGTTTTTTTTGTTAAGAAATGTATTAAAATAATATATTTTTTTAAAATTATTTTTAATACCATCATATTAAATAAAAAACATAAAAAATTAAATTAATTTTTTTTTTCAAAATTTGATGAAACAGTGATTGCATCACCCAACTAAACACTCCTGTTCACAGTGAAATACTGATTTTTTAAACCTATTTTTTAAAGATATTCGTGGAAATATTACATTTGGATTTTTTAAGGCCGGACACATCCTACCTTAGCGAAGAACCACTTGCCACGCGGAAATACGAAAAGTCCATGCGTAAGCATAACCGCTTTGTAGTATTCTCTATCATTCTCAATTTCTCACTGTCACAAGTTCACAACCGCTTTGTATTACTCTCTCTCTCTCCCTCTCACTGTCATCACCGTTGACTGCGTGGGACCTAAGCACGTTTTATTCCAGTTCAAATTCCCAGATCCCGCCACGTGCCCTCCGTTTCCTTTTACACCCTGTCCTCTCCCGCCATTTTCTCTCCCCCTCTCATCTCTCACACAA
>Ga0307511_10002144_pt1 | contig 20722 bp, 25 predicted proteins | sample 13_EM_MG_FD_200266 | JGI IMG/M metagenome (GOLD analysis project Ga0307511, IMG submission 200266) | Populus trichocarpa ectomycorrhiza microbial communities from riparian zone in the Pacific Northwest, United States - 13_EM | ecosystem: Host-associated > Plants > Roots > Unclassified | place...
CAGAACTGTAACCAGCAACCAGATGCTGACCATCCCACTGTGAATCAGTGGGCTTTGCAAATCTCCCAGCCAGTTGAAAAACCACCTTTCCACTGATTGTATCCTTGATCCTGGATTGACTGATGTCCCACCACTTGGTGTCATTTGGGTGGGGTAGGGGTGCATTGGTCAATCTGACAGGGGATAAGCCTGGGATCCCAAAGTCCCACCCTAAGGGTTCTAACAATGTTGAGGAATTAAACCAGACTTTTGAACCAAATACAGTGAGGGATCTGTCAGGTCTAGAAAACTTCAGCTCTATCTGACCCACAACCTCCCCTGTCAGTATATACCAGGCTTGAATAAATCCCTGAAACAGGCAGAAAACTTTGGTTCCATCCCCTGATATCCTGATGCTGGAAATATTGTGGCCAGTTGCATCTGCTGTATGAAGGGGCTCCTTCTTCTCTACATCCCAGATGTGAATCTCCCTGTGCACATGCCAAACAGAGATCAGCCCACTGTTGACCAGCCAGGCATCACAATAGTCACCTTTACCTGGGGTTTGGAAGGATGCTGTGCAAAGACCAGTTGACACATCCCAGGTCCTCACTACCCCATCTGAATGACTTGAGATGGCAATACCATCTTTTGCTTGTAGTGTGATGGACTTGATTGGAGCTGAAGTGGGAGGTGCAGACTCAGGACTAGCCATAGGTAGGTCTGCTGATGGGGAATCAATCTTCCAAAAACTGAACCATTTGTCAATGAATGATGGGGCATGGGGTGTGGGCTCTGGATCAGCCACAACTGGGTCTGGTGATGAGGTACCAATTTGCCAGAACTTGACTGATTTATCCTGAGATGATGAGATGAGGGAGGTGTAGGAGGAAAATGCAAGGGAGGTAATATTTCTAGTATGCCCAACAAAGGTCTTGATGGGGTGGGGGTCTGAACCAGCAGTATCCCAAACATAGGCAGTGGAACCAGCAGCAGCAGCCATGAGCCTGCCATCAGGGGAGAAACAGCAGTGACTGGTATTGTCATTGGCTACATGAAATTTGGCCACAATTACTCCAGACTCAGTGCTTTAGACTACAATGTCCTTCCCTTGGCACAAAACAAACTGGTTGCCATCCAGTGAGAAAGCAACACGGGAACCATTATGTATGGGGTTAATTTGGTGACCATTGATGTCCCACTGCCAGACTTCACCAGATATAAATATGAGGGATTGAGGGTTGATGGGAGAGAACTTAACACATGTTACATTGTGTTGTCACTCTATGACATGATAACACTCCTCTGTCTGGACATCCCACAAACAAATTGTCTTGTCTAAAGACCCTGAAGCAATCATGGTATGATCTGCTGAGATGCAAACAGAAACAACACAGGATGTATGGCCATGGAAAACCTTGACAACTCCACCAGTCTGCCTATCCCAGAGTTTAATGGTCCTGTCCATACTTCCAGATGCAAGTGATGCCCCATCTGGTGAGAAAGCAAGAGACATAACATCCCGAGTGTGGCCAAATAGAATGCCAGTCTGACTGCCTGTGATTCCATTAAAGGTGATGACCTCCCAAGAATGTGTACTAACTGCAATGGTATCCTCCCAACATACGAGAGTTATTGGCTCATCACCCAATGTAACTGTGTGAGAACACATTCCCCATTCAACTGGGAACCCCTTGACCACCTTGACCTCTTCTGAGAGTTCTGTAGTATACCACTGATGAAGCCAAGATGAAGGAGGGCAGAATGGGAGGGTAAGGTGGTACACCTGGGAGGGAGAATCACAGATTGCATCAAACCATTCTAGCAGGAGACAGTGACCATCATTCACCCACTTACAGGAAACTCCTGACTAAACAAATATAAACATGGGTTTCCTGAGTAAACAATCTATATGCAACTTACCCATGTATACCATTGCTGTACATCATTGAGAGCATGAACACCAATGTCAAGTTTTCCCATTAGACTGAGAACCTCAATCCAAAACAGCAGGCAGGTGGTGAAGAACTTGTCAATTGCTTCCTGCGCTTCCTCAATGCCTGGACAACTTCCTGAGATACACAGAAGCTGCTTTGTCCAGAAGCAACATGCATATTCCAGTGTGTCTCCAATGTGGTCCTTCCTGCAACCAGAAAGATCTTCAACATCACTGAGAATAGCATAATAATCCAGTTCACAGATATTCTTCTTCAACCTTTCCCTCATGAGGTTGAGGCATGACAGTAAGATTTTCATGTGATGAATTGGAGGGTCTATGAAGAATTGGTGGTCTGTGCATCGCTTTTCATCCATGAGGAAGTCAGGAAATGACTTGTGAAAAATTCTGATGGGGGTATCTCTGCTTGTTGGTACAAGGAGAAGGGAGTGGAGGGGACGAAGGGTGGTGGGGATGCTAGACACCCCAAGGAGGTCTGAGAGTGCCTCAACTGAAAGTGGGTTAAACACAAGCACCACTGCCCCAATCACAGTCCTAAAATTGGAATGAAATTCTTCATCATCTGCATCTACATCATCAACTCCTTGTTTCAAAACTTGGGTGTATAGGATGTCAATTCCAGACTTCCCCTCATGAGAAGTACTTTGTGGAAGTGAGGTGATCTGATTCAGCTGTTCAGTAGGAGTGCGATTCTTGGATGTGATAAATTTGATGACTGTTGAAGCATAGATGAAGAATCCTGCTGCCTTTTCACAGAGAATATTGATCTCAGATGAGCTTGGCCAACCTTGTATGAGGTTACAGTCACTTCTGTTTTTCAGAAGATTGGATAGTTGTGTTCTAAAGAAGAGCTTGATATCATTATCCACCATGGAGCATTCAACCTCATGGAGTTTCAACACTCTTGTGATGGGTTGGAGTGCTGGCAGGCGGAACCCAGAGCAAATTTGGGCCTCTGGACAGCCAGTGATGAAGAACTTGACATTGGGGATCTGGTCCACATGTTTGGAGAGTACAAACAAAATGGCAGATTCAGGATTCTTATCCTTGCACTCATCTAGGGCATCAATGATGATAAGGGTTTGGATCTTTGTTGCCTTGAGTGGACCAACAATGAGCCTTTCCATCTGTGAGAAGAGGGACTCCCTCCCAACATCAGGGTTTGTCCTCAGAAGCCTCAGTAACTCCTTTCGAAGCTGTGGATACTGATAGGCAAGCTGAAGAGCAAGGGTAGGGAAGATGGCCTGGAGACTGCTCCTGTCTTCAAAATCCTGTGAGCAAAAGAAACTTGCCCCAAGGTTTCCATCCGCAAAGCAAATCTCAGCAAATGTTTGTGTGATTGTTGACTTCCCTGTCCCAGCAAGGCCATTCAGCCAGAATACATGTTGGCCTTGCTCATCCTTCAACCATTGTTCAAGCTGTAGGAATACATCTTCTCTTGTTCCCCTCAGGCACCCCTGTCTGTTCCCAGAACGGTACCCAGCCCCATCAGCATGGGCAATACTGTTCAGAAGAAGGCGATCCACATCTTCCTATTTGCGAGTTACTACACGTGACCAAATAGTAAGAGAGTGAGACCCACAATGAGTTGACAGCTCTTGTCGTAGAGACCCTGTTGTAACGATGTCTGACACAAGCGTTAGGCGCAGTTGGTGTGATAATTCCGAGGACAAACCTGATAATCTACAATGGCATCACGTATATCACCAGTGAGACCATTGAGGTTATCCGCATTCTTGACATCATTAAAAAAACCTGCGATTTTGCCTTGCTCTACCAGCGGTTCTAGCTCTTGTAGGATATTCTCTAATCTCCTAGCAATCCAATGTTGTCAGACCTGGGTCTCCACTTTGGAGACCGTGGTTACCGTTTGAGGGTTTCCCTCCTCTCGCGCTCCGTATCCTCGCCCTCTGGAACCGGTACGCGGAGCGATTCCGCAAGCCGTTCGATCCGAGGTATCAACGATTCTATCGTTTATCGATTGGCTGTTGCTTGCTGGGGTGATCATCAGCACTGTGGGTGAAGCCGGGGAAGATGGGACCCACGTCATAATGCTTGAGGATAGCGGTAAGGCCACCCGCGACGGACTTGAGAGGAGGGAAGACATCCGAGGATTCCTTTACTAAATCGGCGACCACCTTCACCGAGGCGTATACAGTGGACCCCAAACTCGATTCGGACTTATTCTTGCCTGTGCTTGTGGCGACACTACGATTGAAGATACGATCCCAAGGCTTCGGACGTTTGACCTTGCTGGTGGCGGATTGGGTGGAATCGTTGTCTGTGTCGTAAGGGAGAACGGTTAGACGAATCGCCAGAAAATAAAAGTTGTTGGCGCACCACCGAGTACCCGGTTCTGTAAGGTCGAAGGAGCAGATATCGGCAGGGCTGAGGATCCGATTCCAAGAGCTTGGTCTAATTCCGCCGGGCGCGATACCGTCCGGTTGGTTTCGCCTGGGTCTCGGATAGCGTCAGCCCCACTCCTGGGTTCACTCCGCGCTCGCCGATCCTTTCGTGGTAAAGAGAGGAAACGGGGGAGCGGCATGTCGTCGTTGGATCGGTGTAGATGGTGGTACGATAACAGGTTCGCCGCAGACCAGCGCTTACACTGTTCAGCGCTCCGCCGCGGCCCGTGCCACTGAGATCAAAGGGGCTGAGAACTCTCTTCTACGCATCAAGTTTCTATACACGAACACATAACCAACAGTATAAGGCCATTGGTATCATGGAGGAAGTTTCTATGCTACAGCTTGAACAGCGATATACCAGGCATGTCTCGTACGCCGCCGATCGGGTCTGTAAATTGTCTACGTGTTCCTGATGGCGGTGATCTTTAAAGGGAGTTGGGTGCCCTTGTATTCCTCCCCGAGGACGACAGGGGCCATTAATCCGGGTTTGGCTCTCTTGATTTGCGGATGGTGGTCCGCATTGGAGATCTCGAACTTTCGGACGAGAGTCACCAGGAATGCTTGCATCTCGATCACGCTATCCAAAGGGGCGTTTCAGTAAACCGGACAGCGATACGAAAGATAATTGACGCACGCGACCCGCCACGCGATACAGCTCCTAACGCCTCCGGAAAATGTTACCCTGAGCAAATGAGAAAGGTCAACACTCGATAGTTCCCTCGGAATGTCATGTGTGACCATACAGGTTCCCATAAACCCCAACTGGTGATTCCACTTGCCCGTCCATTTCGAGCCAACGTTCCGGCCGGAACACATATGCATCTGGACCCCACATGTCCGGGTTCCTGCCATGAAACCACGATATGAGAGCTCCATCGAGGGAGAGATGGTTGCCGAACGAAAAGACGCACAAGTTGTATCCAATCGTCGAGATACCCACAGGAGTTCCCTTGGAAACGGGCAATTCGGTGTACACTTTCCCGGAGGTACCAACGATCGGTTTCGTGAGAGGTAGGACGTCATCTTCAATCGGTACGCGCACCACGTCTATGGTGATTGGGTGAACCCTCAAAATCTCCTATACAATGGCTTAATAAATTCCGCCCTCGTTTGGAGATGCAGACATTTGATTCCGACGGACCTTCGTGGTGGCCACCAGATATGGCATACCCTCAAAATCGTTGGCCGTGAAATCGGCATCGCCTCTCGCCTTGACCCTCGCCAGAGTCTCGTTGATCTCCGCACGGAGTTTCTCCTGGCAATCCCGATGCTTGGCCAATTCCCAAAGTCCAAGGGTCAGCTGGAGAACTTGTGAGGACCACATTCGAAGAGAGCACATCCGGAAACAAGGTCCCTACCGCTTTCGCTGTGGTTTCGTGACCTGCAAACAGGATCGTCCTGCAGACGGTGGGCACGGGGATCTCGCAGTGGTGACCGGAAACAATACTCACCGGACTTGCGGAAGGATCTCTTCGTCGGTCAACCTCCAGTCCTCGCGCTGAGAATCGCTGGCTTTAACTGGGGTGGAGAGTTCATCAATAACCATGCGAATTGGAATAAAAGTGGCAACAAACCAAGTAAACTCATGATATCTTTCCTCGACGTGCCATCCTTCAACTCCTGCCTCTTCGAATCGAGTAATTGCCGAGCAACACTGCGCACTTGATCCCTGTTCTGTCGGAGGTTCTGCATTCCAGGATTGCTGGAGTTATCGTGTAGCCATGTGAGCAACCCTGGGAGCCATTTCGTGATTGCCATGAAGAAGACGAGTGATCTAGTGGGATCCCCGATGGACTCGAAACTAGCGAACGGGTCAAACGGTTAGCGTGACGGGAACCTTGGACTATCGGTGATAAAGGTAGGTGGTCGTACAGTAGGTTCTGGTATGATTTGGTGAATGAGTTATCCGTCTCGTCCAAGGCGCCGAAGTCGTATCCGAAAGCTCCTGCACCGATCCTTTCGAGATGCGAGTTCACGATTAGCCTGCGCTCATCCATCCCCGACACTAAGACTTGGACGTACGCATCAAGAGTAGCCTTTCCCAACCACGCGCTCACGTCGACGGTAGTTGAACTCCCGGACTTGCTGTTGGCAATAATGTCGCTCCATTTATCTGCCATCTGGCGATGAGGACCCTAGTCAGCCCAAAATCAAATACAAACGGAGCTCGTGTACCTTGGTAGCAGCATCCATGAAATGTGGTAACAAACCCTTAGCCTCGACGAGACCAAATGCCGGAGCCACTGCCCTCCTCTGGCGCTTGTGTACCTCGCCTGTAGGATTGTTAGACAATCAAGGAGTAAGAAGAGCGATTCGTGGCAGAAAACTCACCCTCTACTGACGGGAGACCGAAATCGTTGAACAACGCCGATATTTCTTGATTCTCGCTCGGCTTCGCATACAGATAACCTGATTTTTGAAGTATGTGGTTGGCTGCCTTTGGGTCCGCGATCCACAGACGATCCTCCTGCGCGCACAAGTTAATTGTTTCAGTCGAAGTCAAAAAGCGGGATACTAGCGGTCGGTTGATGAAAGCAGGACGTACCCCGAACGGACCCTTCCAACGAACGACGTTCCCATAATTCTCGAGGAACCTCTTTTCCGACCCCCCAGCTTCTTCTGACATGAGATACCACTGATGTCCTTGAGATTTTCGCGTTCAGTGTCATCGGCTCACAGAAGGAGAAAATGAGCCGGGTTGACAACCTGGGGACGTACCAAAGATCCAAGATGGGTTCGCTGGTCCTGGTACATCCCTAATTGCGGAAGGCTTCCTATACCTTCGAAGAAAGATATAGACAAGGATCGCCGTGCAAGTCGCAAGTGCTCCGAATCGATACGGCATTGTAAGCTTGTCCCTCGAACGGTCGTTGCGGGGCGAAGTGAGGAGGGCCCAGGTTATTATAGACGGACAGACCTCTGGAGCCCATACTCAAAATGGGGCCTGACGTTCCGGCCGCATTCCTGATCGGTGATCAGCTGACCGTCGTTGAGGAGAATCCAATATACTTAGCCGAAACGGTTCGAGTGCGTGGTGATGGTAGGGGGCGAGGCCCATCCGAGCGCTAATGGCCCGGCCGAAAGAACTGACGGTCTCTGTCGGAGACTCATACCCCGTATTACGCCAAGTAGTTGAACACTTCGCAGCGTGCTCCGACTGGGGGAAAGATCGGTGGCTTGAGAGCGGAGACAACGGCAAGCCGATGCGGCGCCAAATTCCAGTATGTCATCGAGGAATGGGCTCCAGACGTAGGTGGGCAACGGCCGCCATGCTGGTTCGTCGGGTTCCGTTCTCGTAGGTCGAATTGCATGGGGGCCTCCACTTGAGACGTGGCGCACTCGGCGGGCCAGTGTGGTACACTCAAGCTTCAAGCTTCATTAATCATCCGTTACCTAAATAACACGCACAACTAGGCAATACACTTGAGGGACTATCAGACACATGTGGTAGGGGGCACGCACACCAACGATAAGGAGGGCAGCCTTCGGGAACCCGAGCCGGTCCACTGAAGCAGCATGATACCAAAGTTCGTGGAAGGCTGGCGCGCACAAAAAAAAAACTTCCTCAAGCTCCCATTCGCCTTTTGGTATGTCAGGACGTCTGGGTCCAACCTGGCGGGCAAGATCGCGCCCGCGGGTTCTCCAAACACGATCGTCCACTTCGAAGGAATGTGCTGTTGCCTGCCACGACGTGGCACGAAAACAAACCGGAAAACTACCGAGATACCGACAACGTAATCAGTCATTGGACCCTACATCGCTCCAGAAGCGAGGCACCCATATCCGGGAAAGCAAGGGGGGAACTCACAGTCACATGTACCCCCGTAGCCCAACGGGTTGTGCTATCCCGGTTCGGAACTCCCTCCTTCTCACCAACCACGAAATCGTAGACGCTGAAAACAGCAACGAAAGTTTTAAGCGAACAGGAAAAGGGGTATCACAAGAATGGCGATGGCAGGGGGAGGAGAACGTTTCCAACCCGGTCGCGATACTCCGGGGTGGGCGGGTCGGGGAGTGATGATTTCGGCCTGCGCAGCTTAAGTCGCCAATGAACAAGTGCTACTGACACAAAGCCTGATTGACTCTCTACGTGCCGTCATTTTGTTGACCACCCCCGGAGCCTGCATGGTGGAAAGCGCTCGGATCTCGATCTCAACCTTGAGCCGCGATGATGAACGCCAACCTGAACGCGGTCCCGAGCCAGCGACACCATCATACCCGACGAACATCAACCCCATCCCTCCTACAACGACGGTGACCAAGTCATCCCACCTAATTATCAAGAGACCTTCCGTGTTCCACTTCTCCTTCCGTCTCCTCCAGGTCCGATCCACCTCGCGAGAGGGAGAAGGAACTGCCGCCTTACCCACACTTTCCGGAGGTCTATAGTGAGCTCTCTAGTCCTCGCATCCAGGGAGAAAGAGAAGGTCCCACCCAACGCGCTTCGGACGAGTTTTCCTCCACAATCTGGGGCACCGTATCTAGTTCGCCCCCTCCCCCCACGTACCCCCAACCCAGCCTTAGTTAGTCACATTCCTACGATTCAAGTTCAAGATCTACCAAACCCTGCCCCGGTTGCTTTCACTCGCCCAACTACACCTGTATACTCTTCCGGACCACGCTCAGCATCAGTCTAAAACTGACCGGCGGCTTCCAAATGATCCCTCCCACAATCAGCTCCGAAGGCGAGCCAAATCTGGCCATGGCCAGTATGCAACACCCTTGTAACCCCCTCTTTGTACTTCAGACGATGTGGCAGTTATACTTATACTCATCTTCGTAGGTTCCTGGTCGACCTCGAATCTGTCGTCCCAAACACAGACAAACCTCAGAAATGATTCTCGGAGAGAAGTACGCCCCCCTTTCCCGTGACCTATTTACTCTCAATCATGAACACTAATCGCGGATATTTCAATCTCCCGCAGTGAATCAAGTGAACAGACTGACGAAATTGACCTGTTCTATTTGTCGATTCATGGAACCAGACAAATTTCTTCCACATTCTCTCAAAGACCGATTCCAACGCACGGCCGTCATCCTCATTCGTGGTTGCAATGCCTTTAGTGGGATCAGTAACAGCCTCCACCATTCGCGACATACGAGTCACCACGGCCCGCATGGCTCGGTCACGAACAAGGAATAGCCCGCCCACCCAACATAAACCTACCGGAACCGACACCGGTCACGTTCGACCGGTTCTTCACCCTTCGATTTTTCAACATCCTCACCCTCCATTGATTCGACTGTCTCCGAACTTCCGCGAGTACGGCGGCTATGGCTGGCGCTGATTCCACCTCGACACAGGACCTGGATAGTGCGGTCCTGACACAGTCGGTCTGAGCACAGCGCCGCCGGTCCCAGGTATGCGGAGGGCAGAGACTCAGGGCCAGGCCGTAGAAACACGCACGGAGAGCTGAAAATCAAGGGATACTGTATGACCGGAGGCAGATGGGGCGGGTGGTCAGGCATGCGAAACGAGCGGCAAAGGATGGGAGGCGGCGGCGTAGACGTGAAGTTGAAGGCCGCGAGACGTGCAGAGGGACGCACTAGGTGAGAAACCTCTGGGAGTTGCTGATGGACTCCCGTGACTCACGTCAGGAAACCAAACAGCCATGAACGTGATTCGCCAGAACGATGGGATACTTGGATTGTGAAACATCTTACCATTTGATTGTGGGCGTTGGCTCATCTTGCTTAATATCTAGGTATTGTGGTATGGGTTCTGGACGGAAACATCGTATATTTGTTCCTCCGTTGTGCGTCATGGCTGGACGCACATCGCAAGTCGCGGTCCGCATGTAAATCGAACATCGAAGGGACGGCAACCGGTCGTCCAACGTAGTTATTCACTTATGCCAGAGGTCCATTCTACAATGGAGTGTTGGAGTTTGGCTTCGTATCGGCCCGTTTGTCTCGATCTTGTCCCCACTCGGTGCCCGCTGCGAAATACGTCTGTCGTGTAACACATAGTGAGGTCCACCTAAAATGTGGATGCCAATATTCTCAGCCCCTCTGTACCCCGATTTGTAGTGCATATATATGGAGGGCTGATATCAACACCCAAGACGAGGGTTTGGTGGCGCACAACTGTTCACGGCCACAAGGTGCAGCGTCGAAAGGTGGAGGAGCCCAACTTTTGGGCGTCTGCGAAATGACTCATTTTACCCGCGCTAAGCGTGGGACAGAACCAAGTCCAATCGTCTGTTATCGTGCCACCATCTGCACTGACACAACGCCGACATGGGCGTTCAAGACTCGTTCTCCAGACTGAAGAAAAAGGTCAAGCGCCTAGGAAACAAACACAAACTGGACAGAATAGGGACTGACGCCGATGGGGAGACCGCTGACCCGGGGAATCTGCTTCTGCGACCAGACCCTCATCCCGCAGCGAGTGACGTGGGAGGGAAAGGAGCTGACACGGACGGACGGCAACTAGATGAGGCACGGCCGAGTGGAAACGAGGATGGCGTCGGAGGCGGAGAAGCAAGAATCTACGGAAAGGAAGTTAGTCAGAGGGGTTCCCATCCGTACCAAGACGTTAAGGTTGTGGCGGAAAGTGGGCCCAGCCAAGAAGGGACTCGCGTCAACAGGGAGAATGTTCCCCACTCATCTACTCCAATCCCATGCAGCGGTGAACCTGACAGTATGTGAACATGGTTGATTCAGCTACTGCCTCTGACCATTCCCTCAGGCAACGTAGATATCTCTGCCATTCCAGACCATACACCAGAAGTATTTCATCCCAACAAGAGTGTTGAATCGAGTGCTGCCATGGAAAAGAATCCACTGGACTCAAGATCTACAGTCTCTCCCACGGCTAAATTGCTCCGTGGAGTGAGAGATTCTGTAAATGTCCTCTCTCCTCTCAGATCTGTTGCTGGGTGTCTCTGTTTTATCCTGGAGAACTGCAAGGTATGTCCCCTGTACAGTTGGTTAGCCTGCAGTTCTCATGGTCACTCCAGCAAACAGAGGTGGATGAACAATCCATAGAATTCTTGGCACCTCGGGTTAGGATACTTTCTGAATCACTCCATGGGCCTATCCCTCTGGGTGACATCAATGAGAAAGACAGAGAAAAGAAACTGGAACGGTGAGCCCACACTCTCTGAAGTGAAGGGAAGATCCTAACACATGGAGATTGCCAGGAGACTGGAGGAAATTTGTCAGAGTCTAACCTCACTGGCAGAGGAAGGGAATATTGTGGAATTCCTGACAAATGCTGAGAATGCACAGAGAATTAATGGCCTGGTGGATGATATTTATGGAGCATTGATGGAGTATCAGGTCTGCATATCAAACTACTCCTCTTCTACTATGGCTGACCTTTATGTTAGACTTCACTGCAACAGGATATCTACAATGAGAGTTGTCAGCACATTGTAGGTCTCCCCCTTCACCTTATCCTCACAGACTGACCTATTGATAGGGATTGGCAGACCTTACCCTTCTCAACAAGATCCATCATACTGTAGATGCTGGTTACCTCAGTGGGAACAGGCAAGGATGTCTAAGGGGAACAAGGAAGGGTGTCCTCTGGGAGATTGAGAACTGGCTGGCAGTTGAACAGGAACACTGCATCTTCTGGTTGAATGGCCTTGCTGGGACTGGAAAATCAACCATTGCCCAGACATTTGCTGAGAGGGCATTTGCAGATGGAAAGCTTGGGGCCAGCTTCTTCTGCTCACGAGACTTTGCAGATCGGAGCAACCTTCAAGCCATCTTCCCAACACTTGCCTTCCAGCTTGCCTACCGGTACCAGCCTTTCCGGGACAAGTTGCTTCCAGTCATGAAGGCATGTCCTGATGCCGCACAGGAGTCCCTCTGTTCACAGATGGAGAAACTTATTGTTGGCCCACTTAAGGCTGCTCATATTCCAACTCTCATAATCATTGATGCCCTTGATGAGTGCAAGGATGAAGAACCTGCATCTGCTATCCTGTCAATACTCTCCCGCTATAAAAATGAGATCCCAAGTGTTAAGTTCTTCATTACTGGGCGACCTGAACCCAGAATTCGCTCTGGGTTTCGCTTGAAGGCCCTCCTCCCCATTACAGAAGTTCTCAAGCTCCATGAGGTCAAGCCTGAAACAGTGAATAATGACATCAAGCTCTACTTTCAAACACGGCTGACTGAACTTGCTAAAGAGCGAAGTGACTGTAAATTAGCAAAAAACTGGCCAAGTTCATCTGATATTAGAATTCTCTGCAAGAAGGCAGGAGGATTCTTTATCTATGCCTCAACTGTTGTCAAATTTGTTATGTCCAAGAATCGCATACCTACCCAACAACTGAAGCTGATCACCTCACTCCCACAAAGCACTTCTCATGAAGGGCGGTCTGGAATTGATATCCTCTATACCCAAGTATTGGGACAGGCAGTTGATGATGTGGATATGGATGATGAGGAGTTTCATTCCAATTTTAGGACTGTAGTTGGGGCAGTGGTACTTGTGTTCAACCCACTTTCAGTTGAGGTACTCTCAGATCTCCTCAGAGTATCTGGTGTCTCTACAACTCTTCGTTCTCTCCATTCTCTCCTCCTTGTCCCAACAAGTGAGGTTACTCCTGTTCATGTCTTCCACAAGTCATTTCCTGACTTCCTCATGGACCAAAACCGATGTACAGACCACCAGTTCTTTATCAACCCCCCAATCCATCATGTAGAAATCTCCCTCTCATGCCTCAATCTTATGTTAGAAAGGTTGAAGAAGAATCTCTGCAGGCTGGATGACCATGCCATCCTCAGTGAGGTTGAAGATCTTGCTCATCGCAGGGAGGACTGCATTGGGGATACATTGGGATATGCATGTTGCTTCTGGGCAAAGCACCTTGTGGGTGTCCCAGGCAGTGGCCCAGGTGTTGGGGAAGTGCAAGAAGCAATTGAGAAGTTCTTCACATCCTGTCTACTGTTTTGGATTGAGGCCCTCAGTCTGATGGGGAAACTTGACATTGGTGTCCATGCCCTTGATAGCATACAGCAGTGGTATACATCGGTGAGTTGTGTGTGGTGCATCTGCTTAGGAAACTCCCATTCACAGTTGTTCAGGCAGGAGTTCCCTGCAAGTGGGCAAATGACAGCCAACGCCTCCTTCTGGAATGGTTTGATGTACTCTGTACATCTCCTTCTGAGGTGTATCACCTTGCCCTTTAGTTTTGCCCTCCCTCATCTTGGCTTTGCAAGTGCTATTCTACAGAGCTCCCACAAGAAGTTAAGGTAGTCAAGGGGCTTCCAGCTGAATGGGGGATGTGTTCTCGCACAGTTATGTTGGATGACCTCCCATTAGCCTTTGTATATTGGAAAGGCATCATTGCAGCTGGTTTGGAGTCTGGGAACATTATTACTCTTGGTGGAATCACAGGCAGCCAGACAGCTGTTCTTTCTGGGCACACTAAAGATGTGAGATCTGTTGCCTTCTTCCCAGATGGGACATCACTTGTATCTGGGAGTGATGACAAGACTGTCAAGCTCTGGGATGTGCAGACTGGTGGGGTTATCAACACCTTCAATGGCCACACCATGCAAGTGGTTTCTGTTTCCATCTCAGCTGACTGCACCATAATTGCTTCAGGGTCTATAGATGGGACAATTCGCTTGTGGGACATTCAGGCAGAGGAGTGCCATCGTATCATAAAGCAACAGAACCAGTCTAACTATGTCACATTCTCCCCCACAAACCCTCAGCAATTTGTGTCGACATCTGGTGGTGAAATCTGGAAGTGGAACATTGATGGTCACAAAACCAACCTTGCATATGATGGCACTGACATTGCCTTCTCCCCAGATGGCACTCAGTTTGTTTTATGCCAAGGAAGAGATATTGTGGTGCAGAACTGTGATTCTGGAACAATTGTGGCCAAATTCCATATGGTCAACAGTGGACCTAGTCACTGCTGCTTCTCCCCTAATGCCAGGCTCCTTGCTGTTGCCACCAGGAATGTTGTTGATGTTTATGATGTCACCAGTTCAGACTCCCACTCCATCAAGACCTTTGTTGGACATACTGGGAGTATCATCTCCCTTGCATTTCCCTCTATCTCCTCCCTTATCTCATCATCAACTGATGGATCAGTTAAGTTCTGGCAGATGGATACAGTGCCAAGAGGTCCAACTGCAACTGATATGACATCTACACCCCTGGTCTCATCCCTCATCAACCAAGTGGTTAAGTTCTGGGGGACTAGTTCCTCATCAATAGACCCAGCTGCAACTGACTTGAGGTCCACACCACTTGATTCAACTCCAATCATGTCTGTTGCTTTACAAGCAAGTAATGGTATTGTTATCTCAAGTGGATTGGATAAGGTGGTAAGGACTTGGGATATCTTGACTGGTCTCTGTAAGGCATCCTTCCAAGTCCCAGCCAAAAACCGCTGGTTGAGTGATGCTCAGCTAGTCAATGGCCAGCTGATCTTCGTTTGGCATATGGATGATAAGATCCACATCTGGGATGTAGAGAAGAAGGAACTCCTTCAAACAGCAGATACCCATAAATCTGCTGTTTTCAGTGTTAAGATATCAGGGGATGGGTCCAAAGTTTTTTGCTTGTTTGGGGAATCCATTTCAGCTTGGTCTATATTGACAGGAGAAGCTGTGGGCGAGGTGGTGCATGAGACTTTTGCATATGGAAGTTCCCTTGGTGTAGATGGTTCAAGGATCTGGGTACACTCCCCTCAGTCAGAGCCCCTAGGGTGGGACTTTGGGATTACAAACTCATCCCCTGTTCAATTGTCCAATATCCACTTACTCCACCCTGGTAGTACTAAATTGTGGGATGTTGGCCAATCCAGGGTCAAGGATACAGTCACTGGAAAGGTACTTTTTCAGCTGGCTGGGAGGTTTGCAAAGCCTTCTGATTCAAGTTGGGATGGTCAGTATCTAGTTGCTGGTTACTGGTCTGGGGAATTGTTAATTCTAGACTTTGATCATGTGCTCCTCTAGTAGATGTCCCCAGAGGGTGTATCATGTTTACTTATAACAAATGTTTTGTTGGGCTATCTGGATAGATATGAAAATGGTATAACAATAGGTGTGTTTGCATACCTACATCACATCCCACTTTCTGTTACTATGTGACTATCTTCTACACTCCCAGCCAGGGTTGAGACCCTGTGGGCAACCAGAACTTATCAGCAAACTGGGAAATATCTGATTCACATCTTTTCTTACATCTTTTCTTGACCTTTTCCTGAGAAAAGGCAGAGAAAAGAGATAAGTTGATGGTGGTTTTGCTGATGAATATTTCTGCCCTCGGCTCTCATTATGTAGTACTGTCATTTGTGCCACTGGACATTATGTGTAAGGTATTTGAGAAGGACAGTAAGGCCACATCCAAGGATTCCTTTATCACATCAACAACCACATCGACCGAGGCATATACAGTGAACCCCAAACTCGATCCTGGTAGTGACTTGGGCAGGACCGGAAACCATGTTGACTGCCGTGAGGAAGAACAGTTAGAAGAACTGCCTGAAATGAAGCTGTTGGCACACCGCTGGATACCCGATTTTTTGACGTTTGGCCTCAGTCCTCGCTTCGTTTCGCGCTCGCCGATCCTCTCGTGGTAGAGAGAGAGGAAATGGGGGAGCGGCATGTCGAGATTGGATCGGCGTTGAGGGTGGTAGGGTAACAGATCTTAGAATCGTGACGGACCAACGCTCAGGATGGGTACCGCAAAGAACAATTATCGTTCAGTCCCGGGCGTGAGATTTCTATACGTAAAGACGCACACAAGCAACGATACAGGGGCAATGAGTAAGATTACGATTAACCAAGTGGCACTCACTCGGCGGGTCAGGATGTCAAGATAGGTACGATGAGCGGGAGGGAAATTTGGAGGGGCGTGGTAAGACGAGGGTGCAACAGGAGAACGGGGTCGTTTGTGTGCGTCAAAGGGGACCTTCTACGGCGAACGGCTGGAGAATTTGATGGGTACTACGGATGGTCCAGAACGCCGGAAACCATGGGGGGAAGTGGTCAGACTAAAGGACAGACCCGCGTCTGGCTTGTGGGTTTCACAGCAACACTCCTTCGCATCGTCGAAGGGCTGCAAACTCGTCGGCAGCAGCCTATAGATCCTCCCAATGTTCTCGAAGACAGGGAGGGAACGATTCCCCGTTCAACCGAAGTTCTCAAGTCGCACAGATATCGGGGCTCAAAGCCGCACCGAGCCCGAAGTCGACATTGAAAGCCGGTCGGTTATAGAATACATGGGGAGTCCGGGAACATCAAGGATTGGACCACTGCTTATTACTACGTAGCTAAGGGTAAGTAGGCGTCGGCGTACCTTCAAGTCGAGCGGAGATATAATGGACCTAAGTCCTAAAAAACACCCAACCAACAACCGATCCACCAAACGAGTACCCCAATAAGAAAAAGAACAGAAATGCCCGGGGCGCGTTCAGAAGTACCCTCGACGACCGGGCATCCTTTCAAACTGCGATCACTGGGAGACGTGGATCGATACATCGGGGAGTCCATGATGCGGCCGAAGCGGTCCCAGTGAGAGAAGTAGGTTATCCGCCAACGACCATCCTTTCTCCAACCAAAAGCTCACCGGGTCTATTCTCTGGGTGGCTCGTAAGCTTCTCGTGTAACCTTCATCGAGACCGCGTAGGTCCGGAGAGCTTCGTTGACCGAACCGCTGTCTCATTTGTGTTACCCGCTTTGTGCCGCTGCCCCCCTGGTTCTTCCTTGGAACCGACAACACCTGCGAAGCACGTCCCGGGCTTCACGAGCCGCGTTCGAGATCCGATCCTCGCGTGGAATCGATATCGATGCATGCATTACTCAGTGAGTTGTCGGATGGCACGCGGACTTTTATCGTCGGCCGGTTCAAGTCTTCCGGTAATGCTGGGGGCCGATCCGTACTAGCGGACCCCGACCACCAACAGTGCCATGGGGCTTTCACTTTGTAAATTTGCCAGTACAGCGCACCAGAACATCAGAAAACCGGAACCTACGGAAATCACAGAGTCAGTGAAACGCTTCATTCAATAAACGATGGGAGTGACATTTGTCAAGGATATCGAGAGTCCCCAAGTGTGAAGACGAAGAATGCTGAGAGAGAGAGATAAAAAGGTCCAGCCGAGTCAGATGAAGGGGAAACGATAAACGGGTGGCAAAGGTCAACTCTTGGACCTTGGATCTCGACGCGATGAAAGAAAAATAAAATAGGGTATGTGCAACAGTGAGAGGTGGAAGCCAGGGGTTACGCGTCGATAAGCGAAGCTTAAAAGCGGTGGCGGAGGTGAGGAATCCAGGTGGGACGGAGAGGTCGAGGTGGGGGGAGAAATAGGCGTGATAGCAATTGCGTAAGTCTAGAAGGTGAATGGAGCATGATCCAAGTGTGATGATAACAAAGGAAAACAACATATAAATATAAACGATACATGCTGGGTATTATGACAGCGAGATGAGGAATAATATTGTGGCCAGTGTTGAGGCAACCCACGACCACGCCCATGACGGCGTCGCTCTGAAAAACGAACAATCAGTCAGCAAAACACACCACAGCCGAACCCCCGTTACAAGGCGGAAGGAAGAAAAGAATGTGGGGGGAGGGGATGGGGAATGACAGAACGGGAGAATAACTCACGATGACGAACTCGCAGAACTTGGTCTCCCCACAATATGCACCTCGAACACGCTCACCAACCCATCAATCGCATACCTCCCTGGCGCGGCGACATCCCCAGAGTGATTCACCCCATCGCTCGTATTCGACAACAGCCCCGACACGTACGTCACCGTCGTACTGTACGTGTACCCGTTGAACGAGGTTTGACCTTGAAAAGTCGAGGTATTCGTCAAGGAGTCCGTATCTATGACCCGCGTTTGATTCGTGGCATTGCCGACTGCCCAATCCCTATTCCGACGGTGATCGCCATATCGGGTGAGTAAAGTGGATATCGCGCGTGCAGAGCGCCGGGAATGTGAAAGGAGGGGGGAGGGGCTTACCGACCAAAGTTATACCCGTTTGATACGATAAGATGGTTCACTGATAAGAATTAAACGCAGGGAAGGGAAGCACAACGTGGCATCAGCCTCCCGATTGACACCAATAGAAATATTGCTGAGAAGACGAAGTCCAGGGGAATCACATACTTTGTAACGAATGCTCGTACGAGACGGCCATGAACACCGCACTGCTATTCCGTTGTGGTCCGTTCTGTACCCAGTACCTGAAATGGTTCCCGCCCTGGATGGTCTCCTGACACGTCCCTAGGGACGGATCGCCGTAGGTGTATCGAATCACGGCCGTCTCGTTCTCTGAAATCGAAGGTGAGATAACGTGAAGTGGCCTGCAGAAGATATGACACGCACTGGGACCGTTACCATCCCCAAGATCGAGAATCTGATGCAAACCCGCATGCTGGCCCAAACACTCTGCCCCGAATTGGAACGACCTAGAACACGGAGACGGTAAATTCAGCCACAAGCAGGCGGAAGGGGATGGAACAGAAACTGGCGAGGTGAGGACGTACAAAAAGTAGTTCCTCAAGCCCCCATTCGTCTCCTGGTCTATCAGGACATCCGGGTCCGACTTGGCGGACAAGATCGCGTTTACAGGTTCTCCGAGCCCAACCGTCCACTCTGAAGGAATGTACTATCGTTCCGCCACAACACGGCACGAAAGCAAAACCGGGAACAACCAAAATGGCAACAACAAGTAATCAGAACATGACAGTCCCAGCGGCAAGGTACCCAAATCCGGGAATGAAAGGGGAGGAGGAGAGAGTAGAAACTCACAGTCAACATGTACCCCCCGTAATCTAACGGATTATAATATCCCGACTCGACACCGCTATTCCGTCTAACCAACGATCCCCCTCCTCCAACCCCACCCCTTAACCACCCACTCCGCAAAGAAGAAGGCACATAATCGTGGACGCTGAACGCAGCAACGAGCGTTTGAGGCAAACAGAGCAAAAGGGGTATCGTAAGAACGGCAACGGCGGAAGGAGAACGTCTCCAATTCATTATCTCCCAATGCTCGTTCTATTACCGGAATGAAAAGAAAAAGATCAATGCGAGGGGTGAGAAGAAGTTGAATCTAGGAGGGAACGAGTTGAAGCTGTGTGGGTGTGTGGCTTGAGGCTTGAAGTTGGTTGATATTAGTGAGGGGTTTGCGGTGTCGTCAAGGTCAGGAAGAGAGAGAGAGAGGAGGGGTGTCGTGTATCCCGGATACTGCGAGCGGGTCGAGATGAGAGCGAAGAGGAGATGTAAAGAGAGTGAGAAAGGGACCAGAGCCTGGGCTTCCCTGCCAAGCTTAATTATAAGTCAAACGGTCAGGCACTTTGACCCTTTGCTTCCCTTTTCGGCTCGTTGCCCCGCGGCTGCCGGGTTCCTCGGTCACGTGTCGGCAACCGGCAACAGCCCTCACCACAAAAGAGAGAAAAAAATCGATTAGATAGGCCAACACGCAGAGAGAAACAGCACGACGAGAGGGAAAACAATAATCAAAAACGACGACTAGGACGCGTATTACAATATAACGAACGTGGGGGACCCGAGCAGCTCTAATCTTACAACGGATATAAACAGTCCGTGTGTAAGCAGGTAATATGTATATATGTATAGCGGCCACCTCGAAAGAGAACTCTGTGCTCTTACGCGGCACAATTCATACGTTCTTTTCCGAGTTGATGCTCGTCCGAGTGTCAAGCCCGACCACTTCAGTCTTGAAGCCACCCAATTTCGACGGAGACTCCGACCCAGACGACGTACCGTCGAGAGATCCAAAGGTGACCTTTGGAGCGGCAATCTGTTGGTCGGTAGTGGTGGTCAGGTCTGGGTTGGTACGGAAGTTCACGGTCGGCAGAGACTGAGCGCCGCCATGCTGCCTCGTCGTTGCAGTCGCGCGGGTTTTAATGTCACTTGACGTCTGACGGAATCCGACGAGAAGCAGAATCATGGTGGGCACGATTGACTAATCAAAGCGAAATGAAAAAGATGAAAACGAGGGAAATAAATGAACGGAACGCACGGTCAGTTGGGCAATGGGATCGTAGAGGATGTAGAACGCATTGGACCCGGCAAAGTAGCAAGCGATCTCGATGATCAGCGCGGCAGAGTAAATCATACCGGACTCGATGATTAGGACGAGGATTTTCGCCGTGCCAAGGTTGCGGGATACGCCTGAGATCATACGGAACACGTGCCTGACAAAAGGGTGAGGGATTTATCTTCGACCCCAAATAATACGAGGACTCACCAGACCCTCAGTGCAATGAGAGAGGTGGCGGTAATGTTTGTCGCGAGGGAGAAACTGAACAGGGAACCGTTCCAAATCGTGAGGGTACGATGGAAGGCACTGTGGATGGCGTGCCCTTTGGCGAAGTGGTAGGTTTGGCCGATGCCGGAAACTGATCGAGAATCG
>Ga0307511_10002145_pt1 | contig 20715 bp, 13 predicted proteins | sample 13_EM_MG_FD_200266 | JGI IMG/M metagenome (GOLD analysis project Ga0307511, IMG submission 200266) | Populus trichocarpa ectomycorrhiza microbial communities from riparian zone in the Pacific Northwest, United States - 13_EM | ecosystem: Host-associated > Plants > Roots > Unclassified | place...
GTTTATTCCATAGTTCCGTATGAAATAATAATATTAGAATATTATTGTGGTCGCCAGATTGGTGAATGGGCCGGTCATTAGCGCCATTGGTGTATGGGCCGGCCCAACCAGCAGTAGCGTCCCATTGCTGACTGGGCCGTATTGCTGAATGGATCAGAACACTGCCACAGATACTCTAGTATCATTCTAGCAGTCTGTTTTGGACATTGCGGAATGGGCAAATGGTGGCCTTGTTGGCATCAAATGAGTTTACTCAACCGGCTGTTGTCTTGTTAGTTAAACCCGGTTAGCTAACCTTAAAGTATAAAGTGCACGTGGTGGTACGCCAATGAGGGCTATGTTCAAATTGGCTAACTTTATTGACCAAATAGATATCTAGGTTCAGGACCTCAAGAACTTTAGGTATTCGCTTCCAAGAAGCAAATTTCCACTAGCACAGTAGTCCGATTTCAGCTCAAAGTCCTGTAATTTTCCATCAATAGGGCTAGTCTAGTTCAGGGTAATGGCGCTGTAAGGTAGAGAATGTTACTATAGTATAAGAATGCTTGTGGCATAGAAAGGTGGACGAACCTCCCGTCCCCGGCAAATTGACGTATAAGTCCCCACCACAATCCTTCGTTCGGGATTGCTTTTACAGACAAATCCAAGTTCAGCAAAAGTGTCCTTTCTCAAAATCTGTCAAAAACCACAACTAGCAAGGTATGTAAAGAAACGCTTTACAACGATCACTCGTTCGCGAGGTATCTGAGAAGAGTATATTCGTATACTATAAGAGAAGCCGCTTGCTTGATAGAATCGAGAGAGTAGGGGAAATCCACCTGCTTATATACCTGCATTAGTTCATACAAAATAAAGCGAATACCCATTGCCGCCCACCTCCTGAATAACCCGAGAATAAGGAAACATGATAATCCCCTCGCCCTCCTATTAATTCCGATGCTGCCGTATTTCCAATGTTGTGCGTCGGCGTATTACCCTTATTCCAACAAGGTAAAGCTTAATACCTCTGGGATTGAATATTGACTCCCCCTGACATCTTGGGAACTTGAGCAACCCATCTAGATCTGGAGGCTATGGTGGCCTGAGATATCGGTGACTCAGTTGCCATGTACATACCTTCCCATACAAGTTTGTATGACAACTGATTTGACCTCTTATGTGCAGGACACCCATCGAGCAAAATACAAGAATTTCTAAATAGAGGCTTTGAATGATTTCTAAGTGACCAGAAAACCATAAGTGATTCCAGCGAAGAAGGGCACTTTTGCCGAAATTCAAGGAGATTTTAGGCCCCGCAAGCGGCCAATGACGTTGCTTACATTTATAAACTAAAAAAGACATTTTTTTTGTATTTTTAACAAAAACGACGAACCACCCGGAATCCCGAGTATATTCATGAGCTGGGCATGTTAATCTGCCCGCCCCGCGACGAGAGTTTAGGAAATGGGACAGGACATGACACAGGAAATTACTAACATATTTCTTTTTAAAAAAAAACAAGCCAAGATCGAGAACATAGGAAATTCGTTATAATTGATGCTCGCCTCGTCGCCTCCGTAAACACTCCCTTCTATGCCGTTGAACCCGGAATAAGACGAGATCTCCAGGTTACTACACGTACTTAATAGAGAATCCGCTAAGTCAACATTCGATAAACCTGCCAGATTAACAAAAAAAATTCTTCAATTTCTCAGGCACCGTACGCGCGCCACGTCGCATGTCTCCTTCAGCGTCTTCCCTCAATCTCTGTGTTTCGTTTACTACTGGTAACACACTAAACAAACAATGCATTGATCTTTTTCAAGATGGAGTCCCTTCTCCCCATACCTAGAACGAACTCACTACAGGAATCTGTTCTCAGTACTCCTAACTTCCTCAGGGGTTCGATGTCAGCCGTCTTTATTGTCCCATCCGGCATCGTGCACTTCTCATCCCTCCTTCCAAGGGATTTGCACACAACCCAATTGTAGGAGTGATCGGTTGTAGTGGTGACAAGGGTATATCGCCCGGGGGTGGACATTTCAATCGGTTTCTGACGCACGTATGGGTGGTAGAAAGCAAAAACCTCATTTCCAATATGGATCTCATATTCATTGAGTTTCCTAGTTTGGCAAAGACGAACATCGGGGATTGCCCAAATGTTCGACACCAACAGGGGCTCGGGTTTCCCGGCATGTGCTAACTGCAGGTGCACCTGATTCGGTTGGCATACAGCCACGGTGTGGTCATAAGTAGGGTCACGATCTGGCCACTCCATCAGTTGCCTCCATGTCGGGAACCATTGGCTATCGTGGCCGGCGCCATCGCCTGTGTATGGGAAGTCAAACAAGATCTCAATCTTGCGCTCAAAGGGAAGAACGTGGAAACACCTGGCCCATGCATCAACATCACTGATACTCGCATCGTATGTTGGCAGCTGAGTTGTGCGGAGGAGGTAGAAAAGTCCAGCGACTTTGTCGGTAGGCTGTGTTGCATGACGCTTAGCCATTTGTTGGACAAGCTCGTAGACACTGCAGCCACTCGGGCCATCTACCTCAGCAGCAAGCTTAATAATAGGGTGGAGGGCTTGTCTCAGTGTGATGGCGTTTCCACCTACCCAGCTCTCGGTGTTCATAATGATATGCGCAGACCCACTGTTTTTTTGCCATATTCCTGCATTGTATGTCGTGCTTTCACTCCTGATTTCTTGCAAGGTCCAGGCACGGCACAGCCAATGCCGGGGGTTGTCCCAGCCACTTATACTGAAGGCCTGTCCAAGGCCATTGAAATAACGTGCAATCCCTACTGCGGCACGGTATATGTTGCCAATCGTGGGCACGTCTAGCTTCCATTCGTCTTGCATGGTGTCGTTGGTCGTGGAATACTGCCGGAGGCATAGGACATCAAGCCACACATACTCTGCCCCCTTGCTTAGCAGTTCCCTTCGTACATTGTGATCGAGGTCGAGTCCTGGAGGTAGCGGTGTAGGCCACTGATACTGATTAATAGATGTCTTCACTGGCAGCATTTCATTAGTCCAGCTGTGTGTGATGGCCCAGAAGGGAGGCAATGGCGCTTTCTCTAGATCGATAGTGATACTGCCGGATAGACATTCTTGTGCGAGGACCTCTGAGTGAAGCATGCGCAGTTCCACTACTCGATTACTCTTCAGGTCCCAGATCCGCCGTGGCATGATGCGATAGGGGGACCTTATCAACTCCTGTCCAGTGTCATCGGTGTAAATTGCATTCTCCCTCACTTCGTCAAGTTGCTTTGCCTTTGCCAACCACTGACCCCTATGTACTGCAACATTGAAGTCTGGGTCGTTGAACTGCTTCCATGCAATGCGAGCTGCGGCATATGCTAAGCCCAAGTCGTATCCCTGGTTGATCAAATAACGGACGTCGTTCCGGATCCACACCTACAGCCAGTCAGCCAATACAAGTACACATGACTGGTTTGAATCTGACCTTAAGACGTTCAGCTGCCTCCTTATGGACCCCTACAAGGGCCACGAGTGCTCTCCTAAGCAACTCCTCGCCGATGGTCTTGCAGGAAAGGTCAGCCTGCACTGGAGTGAGGTTTACGTCCCATGTGTGCCTCTGATCATTGATGATAGTTTCAAGCCAGTTACAACATACAGTATCGGTGGAGGGAATTTCCATAGAGCCCCTGAACGGCATTGGAAATGGAGGCCAAGTATTAGTATCTGCTTTTTGGACTGGGGCCTTCATGGTCGTTGATAGCAGTGTAACAACGTCACCGCTAGCCTTTCCAGCTTGGGCTGCGTCTAAGGCAGTTGGATATTCACCCGTATCAGTTCCATACTCGCCACCGACATGAAAAGCGTCAGCCCCATGATCAAGTAAGAGCGAGACATGTTCCTTGCTGCCTTCATACGCCGCCTTACCCAATAGAGACCCATACTTACAACCCACGAGGTTGATATCGGCTCCATGGTCTAGCAGTAGCTTGATGTTCTGCGATACGGATGTATCTAGATCTGTGTAGGTCGGCGCCGCCGCAGCAAAAGCTGCGCCAAGTGCCGTTCCGTACCGACCACCAATGGCGTTGATGTCTGTTCCTGGATATTCTAGCAGCTTTGACATAATACCTCTGTGGTTGTGGCGTGAAGCTGCGGCCAATGCGGTTCCATAATCTCCACTGACGATATTGGTATTTGCCCCATGCACCAGCAGTAGGGAGGCAATTGTCGTGTTGCCCCGCAATGCAGCCATAGTCAGCGCAGTAACAGTTCCATATTCACGGGTATCACTAGCAGCGTTCACCTCTGCTCCTCGGGGTATCAGTAGCGACAATATATGCTCGTGTCCGCAAGATGCAGCAGCAACTAATGCAGTGCCATACATGCCACCTACAATGTTGACGTTTGCTCCTCGGTCCAGCAGCAGTGGTATAATTTCCTTCTCGTTCTCATATGCAGCTGCACCTAATGCAGACCCATAGTCACCACCTATGATGTTGACATCTGCTCCTCGGTCCAGCAGCAGTGATACAATTTCCTTCTTTCCCCTATATGCCGCCGCACCTAATGCAGACCCATAGTCACCACCTATGGTGTTGACATCTGCTCCTCGGTCTAGCAGTAGTGATACAATTTCCTTCTTTCCCCCATATGCCGCCGCACCTAATGCAGACCCATAGTTACCACCTGTGCTGTGGATATCTGCTCCCCGATCCAGCAGCAGTGATACAATTTCCTTCTCGTTCCCACATGCAGCTGCACCTAATGCAGACCCATAGTCACCACCTATGGTGTTGACATCAGCTCCTCGATCCAGCAATAATGATACAATTTCCTTGTATCCAAAACGTGCAGCTGCACCTAATGCAGACCCATTGTCGCCACCCGGACTGTTGATATCTGCTCCCCGATCCAGCAGCAGTGATACAATTTCCTTCTCTCCCCCACATGAAGCCGCACCTAATGCAGACCCATACCCACCACCTGTGCTATTGACATCTGCTCCTCGGTCAAGCAATAGTGATACAGTTTCCTTGTATCCCCAACGTGCAGCTGCACCTAGTGCACACCCATAGTAGCCACCTACGTAATTCACATCCACCTTTTGGACATCCAGCAATCGCAATACCTCTTGGATGTTGCCAGCCCATGCAGCATTGATCAAATCCTGTCCACTCATCTTGCCAGTGCAGTCATTCGGGTCCGTGTTCGTCCACCTCGGTTCAGGCTTCAAATTGCCGCTCGGGTGTTTTTTAAAGACTCTGGAAAAATATATATATATATTTACTTAGCTATCAGTGACTATCAGCATGCGCACTTGGCTCGCCTGAAGGTTTGATACCTGGATATTGGACTGACTGGGAAGCCTCTATATGCGTATATGGGTTCGGGTCGCCGGGGCTGGGTATGTTTGCTAACGTGTAATCGATTAATGTAGTCTGGTTGCGCCACAGCTAGATTAATGTGACCCCGCATTGACTTCACGTGTTCAAATATTTGTTTTTGTAATGTATACGACCCCGGACGAATGCATAGCGACAAAATCTCGTAGGTGAACAATCCCAAAACATGCATTCCCCAGCAAAATATGACCTACGCGCAGGTCAAAAGACTGGATTAAAAACTACGGAAGACATATCATCAGAGGTGCAAGTGAGAAAACTGAAAAGAACATTCACGTGGAAAAACAATACACCGTCTGCGTCATCTCCATCCCTGAAGAATTAATAGCCACGCGCAAGTAGAAATTCAAACAAAAAGAACCCCGTTCTAGCAGACAGCCCTGGGTCCACCGCTTTTTCCTGGGTAGCGCAGCTCCAATCATAAAATGTAGTGCGGAACAGCCTCAAGCCCACGCGCAATCATCAAATCTCTATCGGATCACGCAACTAGATTACCAGAGCACCGAATATCCTCCCTCAACAGCTACCTTATCTCCCTACCTGGTTGTCCTCAATCCACTCCCGACTTTTTATGAGAGGGCTGCCTTTGTCAGTGGGGTATTGCTCTCAATGGTGGGGGGTTGCTGGTGACCATGCCCTCGGTGGAGGTGGAGGTGTTGTACTCCTAACGGCGTTTCAGGTCTGGAATCCCCCAAAATCCACCGCTCTTACTGCTTCTGCTGTAAGGGCACCGTTCAGGTGGTGGGAGCTGCTTCTCGAGATTCTGTGCTAGTTTCGGCTATGGTGTATTCCCTTCGTTGGTGGTGGTGTTGATGGCTTTCCAGGGGCTGTTGGCTTAGCTTCCACATTGCCCGAATTGGCGGAGGTGTTGATATTTCGAAAATCAGCGCGGCTGCTGGTGCTGGTATTCGTATCAGCGTGCCGGTATCCCGAAACGTCCTATTGGCTGTGCCGACATTGCAGCTGTGATGGCTGAAGCGCGAGACAGTCCTTGGTTGCGTCAGTTGGGGTTACATTGGCTCTCGCTGGCTGATGCTTCATACCTGAAATTGTCCCTGATTGTGCTCGGTGATTTCCGGGACTGCCGTGGAGGCGGACTGGTGTAAGAGCGGAGGAGAGCTCAGGAGCTTCGGGGGTGGCGGAAGGACTCGCAATGGTTGTTCCCCCGAGGTCTGAGTAGATATTCTTGTCGCGCTGGATATCTCGTGATGCTGTCCGGTTGTTCGTAGCTGCGGTTGTTGAGTTCCGACCCCGCAATCTGGAGTTCTGACCTTCGTCGGTTTGTGCCTCCCATTATCTGTTGGCCGATCCAGTGCACGTGATCTGTAACGGAAAGTTGGAGAAATCCGCTATTCCCCACAGGGTTTAGCGCACTTCTTTGCGCTTTTGAAAATGACCTTAATCGCACAAACAACTATACCTGTACAGGGCGTCTCAGCTATGTACAGAGAAGAGACCGTATACTTTTCTCTTACATTTAACGCCCCTCCTAAGTATATATGTTGGTTTTTAACATTTTTCACACGAGGGTCGCTTTTAGTGTGGTTTCAGTGTTTTACGACTACGGTAGTGTCTGTAGTTACCTTGTCTCCACCGGATCCTCCCCCTCCGGCTCCCCGGATACTTGCTATATGTGCCAACCAGACTCAGTTATGTACTAACAGGTGACCATAAGCATTTCGAAACATAACGAGACTAACTCAATGTGAGAGGCCCCTCCCCGGTAGGCACGTGGTAGTCTCGGTACCGCTTGGCGTGCACGGCTAAATATAGTTACTTACAGATAATGATACAGTATAATAGATACGATTGCATCCTCAGTCACTAACCTAGGCTATCAGGCAATCCGTATTGGTTTCGAATTTTGCCAATCCTGTAAACAGCACCCAACTGTGTCTCTTGGAAAGTGGGCCGGTTGACTTCAGGATCACGAAGCTGGGAATCCACTCCAGAATAACGACATTTCAGAGGTCCCGAAAGCGCCGGAAATGCTCCTTACATGTGTAAAGCAAACGAAACATTTTTCTTAATTTTATTTTTAGGATATCATCAGTACTTGGTAGTCCTAATGCGGGTCTATTTCGAAATAAATGGTACAGGAGATCAAAAGGAAATCAGTAACCTTTTTTTTTCTTTCTTTTTTTTCAAAAACTCAAAATCAGTAACAAAAGGAAATTCGTTGGAATTGATCCTTCCGCCTCTCTTCAATTGCTCGGAACAGGTACCGGAAATAACACCGCGTGTCCAGGGTACTATCCAGTAGACTATCTAACCTCGGGGCTGGTCTCTACCATCACTCGTGTCGAGAACTAGGTACATAAAAGCCCCATTACCCTGAACGCACTTAAGAGAATAGGGGGGAATAATAAATCTACTATCTCAACGTGCCATGAACGAATCAAATAAACAAAAAGAAACTTGTCGCTAGCTCTAGTGCTGCGCCACTACCGCGCACCACCCGCATGCCTGCCCTCATTTCGCATCCTGCACTGCAACTGGCATACGCAACAAACAAGACTTCGCCTACCACTCATCACATAAGTACTAAATGAACAACGCATTGATCTTCTTCAAGATGGATTCCCTTCTCCCCTTGCCGAGGAAGAACTCACTTGAGGGGTTAGTTCTCAGAACCCCTAACTTCGACCTCAGCCATATTAGCGACCCCATATGGCGGCGTATACCTTTCATCCCTATTCCCAAGGGATTAGGGCACAACCCGGTAAGTGGTGCTGACGCATATCAATCCCTCTGCTGTTCACATTCACTTTGTAGACATTCTTTGCAGCATTGATGAAATCATGTGCACCCATCTTGCCAGTCCAATCTCCTAAGTCCGTGTGCGTCCGCTACGGTCAGAAATTGCCGTGTGGGGTGTTTCGGGTCGATTCTCGCATTATGTATCCACCTAGCTACCAGTGACAACGAGTACGTGCGGTTCGTCCGCTCGAGGGTTAAATACTTGCCTATCAGCTTGGCTTATGTGTTCAGAATAGTCGTCTATATGCGTTATTGTGAATTCGAATTGTCGGGGGCTGGAGTTTACTGAGTCTTTTTTTGCTAATGTAAATGTAACTGAATATTTGTGTGTCCCGCATTGGCAGTCACGTGTTCAAATAAGAAATCCTGTTATGGAAATACTAGCAGCCTAAGCTCGTTCACGAACGTTTTCAACGTCCTTTTTGCCGCCCTTTGAATTTGCGTTTTGTCCTTGTCAATTCCCTTTTGCGAGGAATACAGTACATTGAGTACATATTTCGCACAAATTTTAGTTGGAAAGTGTAGGAACTTACTCTCACGTGCTGGAATCACGGGAGCTGCAGGAACCCAGGAACGGGACAATTGGGGTATGCGGGAGAATACCGACCGGGGGGTCCTAATATGGCTAATTGGAGGATTTCGAGAAGGATAAAAGAGTGGGGAATTCGCCAGGAAATTAAGAAGACAGAGCACTAGGACCATAGCATCAAAGACTATAGCGATACTTAGATAGCTCTACCGTTGAATATCTCTCTCTTTCTCTCACACTCTCTCACTCTCACAATTACTCCGCTCGTAACCTCGTACTTTTACAGAAAGGACGGTTACAGCCCTTTTGGATGTCCTTTCCGGACACTAAAGTTCGAAATCGAGACCATGGCCCTGCAAAAGGACAGAGGCATTAGGACATCGGAGAATTTTTGGTTACCCATAAAGTGGCGTCCTTTTGGCGGTACTTCTGAAAAGCACAGAGCAAAGGACAGCCAAGGGACAGCAAAAGGGCGGTCGAAAGGGACGTCGTGGACGGACTATTTACATGCATTGCTCTTGATTCTCCAGATAAACCATTACTCGCCTTCAGACTATCTAGCCAATGACGAGACAGCGCATCCCTCAGAACATATTTAGATTCTTTTTTTTATTTTAATAAGTACCTAGATGATTATCCAATCTCTATGTAGAACGATGGAAGCGCATAGTAACAATCCCCCGGCGGAGTATGACTCACACGCAGGTTAAAAGACTGGATCAAAAACTGCAGAAGATCCACCATCAGAGGCGCAAGTGAGAAAACAGAAAAAACATTCAGGTGGAAAAACAAAAAATCATCCCCGCGATTTCCACCACTGATGCAAAGATAATAACCACACGCAAGTTGAAAGTTGAAATCCAGATAAACAGAAACCCGTGCTGGTAGGAGGCTCTGAGGGCGGTTCCAATCATAACCGGTGGTGCAGATCAGCCCCTACCCAGTCCCTACCCAGTCGCAATCATCCAACTCGCGGATATAGAGGGAGGATGCCAGATTTCCCTTTCGGCCCCCCCTCAGCAGCCACCTAATCCCCAAAATATTTATGCTCTGGTTGTCCTCCTCAATCCACCTTTACAATTCCCGGCTAATGTCTTGGGGATTTGCACGCATGACGAACGTGCGTGCTTTGGTATGGAGTTGCTCTCAATGGCGAGGGTTGCTGATAGTGGAGGGTTGCGCTCATATGCGTTGTAGGTCTGGCACCTCCAAAAATCCTCGAGCTCCTCTTCCTCTGGAAGGGCACCGTTCTAGTCGATTCCGCGCTGGTTTCGGTTGTGGTGCATGCTGCTAATAGTGTTGATAGTGTGGGTAGGGGTGTCGGCTTGACTGTGCTGCTGCTTCCACATAGGTGCGGACGGGTGGGGGTAGATGCGGGTCAGTCTCAGCCATGGTACTGGCATCTATGGTTGTCGTTTCGGGTGCTGGTGGTATAGTTTGGTAGTCTTGTTAGAGAATTTGAGTGCTCTTGGGTGGATTTACCTGGACTCGACCCACTTTCTGAAAAATTCCGGAGTTTGATGCGGAGTCCATATTCCTTTTTGAGACCAGCTAGCAACTGTGGGAGCCAAGTAGCCATCATTGCAGTTGGGTATTTGGTCTTTCCACCCAGTTCCGTTGAAGTCCAGATCTAACAACCAGTCCATCGCCGAATCTCCTTCCGAGTCCGACTGCTGAACGGCACGGAATTATGCAAACCCATCCGTAGTTTCCGATGTCATCTTGAGTAGACGTGTCGATATCCCGAAAATCGCCCCGGCTGCTGATGGTGGTATCCGTGTCAGTGTCCTAGTACCCCGGATCGCCCCATTGGCTGTGCCGACGTTGTTGTTGGCTGGCTGGTAGTGCAAGGCGACTGTTGTGGGCTCCTGTGGAGAGCGGAGCAGAAAAGGAGCTCAAAAGCTTTACGCGACGGGTTAGGGCTCGCGATGATTGTTCCCCGGAAGTCTGAGTAGATACTGTTGTCGACAGCGAGAGCTATCTCGACGTGGTGCTGTCCGCTTGTTTGTAGTAGTCTGGTTGATTCGTAGGAAGCTTTGGCGGTAGTTTTGAGTTTCATACCTTGCCTTGTTTGGCCTACGTAATAAGTACTCAACGAACGAGAAATCAGCGACTGAGCCTCCCTTTAGCGCCTATTTGTTGACGAGGTGTACATATAGCTTCCCCAACCACTCGAAGATAGCCTCCCTTGCTCCTGCTGAGATGTAGCATTTAGTGCCCTGGCAGTATCCATGAGCTGCCACTGTTTGTCGGAATTCGAATCTGTCACCCTTTTACATTTTATGAACGACTGGTGAGCTTGCAAATGTAGATACCTAGATTAGACCTCAAGGTAGCATGTCTATCTTTCATTGGAGCTGTAGCTATTGAGAAATATAAGTTGGAGAACAAAATCGAGGTTCTTGCTCTCCAAGTTGCGCCAACCGGACTAGCCGCCTGACCCTTGTGGTTAGCATGGCCACGTGCAGTAACCAGCACAAAGCTATTGTAGACGCACACCGAGCTCAGGGTAACGTGACGCGATTATAAAACACTCTGAAGGTATTCCGTAAATCATTCTCGATTCCGATGAGGTCTGAGGTTCAATGTCGATCGTTTGTAGAATGTCGGTAAGAATAGCAATATACCATATTGGTAAAAGCCAGCGGGGCGGAAGGCTTGAACGAGCAATCTCCTTTTGGTGTTTTTTTTTTAATTTTTTACTCATAATTATCATGACATTCTTCCACGTTTAGCACACCCTTTCTGTATAGTCGCCAGGGCTGGTAGATTAACCTTCCATCACTTCGCTGGCTCATCGTGTTCCCCCACTGGGGCCGCATATGAGTACTGAGTATATATAAAAAGAAATTTAGAAAAACCACACTAGCAGAGAAGTGGATGGCATTCTGGCTGTGCCAATGACGTTGCACAAATATAGGCAATTATTTGCTGTCTAGCTGGACTGATTCTGAGTATCCCTACACTGACGATATCTCCAGGTGTAAATGCTTCCACAACCGTGGCGTGGCTGGCATTGTAGCGGATATTGTAGTGGGTAACCCTGGTCTCAAACTCTATTGCACACTGATATAAGAACGCCATCATGAAGCTGAGGGTCATTCTCGTACAGAAAATGTTTTTGTTACATGTCTTTATTTTTAACAAGTCACTAGTCACTGGCAGCCCTTATGGCAGGCTATTACGAGCCACCTAGAATTCTGAGTAGATTCATGTACGGACTAGTTAAGAGTCCGCCCCGTGAAGAAATGGTATAGGAGATGACGAAGGAAATCGGTACGTTGTTTTTTTGTTCTTTTTCTCTCAAATTTGCAACGCCAACAAAGGAAATTCGTTATAATTGATCCTCGCCTTGCCTCCCTACCTCCGCCTCTCTTCGATATCGATTGCTCGGAACAGGTACCGGAAATAACACCGCATGTCCAGGGTACTACTCAGTAGACTATCCAACCTCGGGGCTGGTCTCCGTCATCACTCCTGTCGAGAACTAGGTACATGAAGCCCAATTACCCGAAGAAAATAGAAGGAAATGTGCCAAGAATCGGCCGGATGAACAAAAAGAAATTCGTCGCTATCTCCCACGCACCACTCTAGTCCCCCCTCCAGCGTCATCCACTCCCCATCCCCAATATCTCTGCACTGCAGCAGGTGTACGCAACAAACAAGACTTCGCCTACCACTCACCACATAGATACTAAACAAACAACGCATTGATCTTCTTCAAGATGGAATCCCTGCTCCCCCTGCCGAGGAAGAACTCACTGGAGGAATCAGTTCTCAGAACCCCTAACTTCCGCAGAGGCACGACCTCAGCCATCTTAACGACCCCATCCGGCATCATGCACTTTTCGTACCTCTCCCCAAGGGATTCGCACACGACCCAGTTGTAGGAGTTATCCGGATAGGTGGTGACAAGGGTATATGTCCCGGAAGTGGACAATTCAATCAGTGTTTGATGCATGTATGGGTAATAGAAGGGGAAGATCTCGTTTCCAATGTCAAAATCAATCTCATACTCATTTGATTCGTTTCGTTGGTGGAGATGGACACCAGAAATGGCCCAAATGTCGGACACGAACAGGTGCTCTGGTTTCTCGGCCTGTACTATCTGTAGGTGCGCCTGATTCCAATCTGCAATCGTGTGGTCGTAATTAGGGTCACGGCCTGGCCACTCCATCAATTGGCTCCATGTCGGGAACCAATAGCAATCATGACCATCATTCGCACGATCAGCACCATATGGGAAGTCGAACAAAATCTCAATCTTGCGCTCAAAAGGAAGCATGTGGAAACATCTCCCCCATACATTCCTATCACTAATGCCCGCATCATATGTTGGCAACTGGGTTGTGCGGAGGAGGTAAAACAGTCCAGCAACTTTGTCTGTAGGTTGTGTTGCATGACGCTTGGCCATTTGCTGGACAAGCTCGTAGACACTACAGCCGCTCAGGCTATCTGCTTGAGCAGCAAGCTTAACAATTGGGTGAAGAGCTTGTCTCAGCGTGGTGACCTTCCTACCTACCCTGCCCTTAGTGTTCATAATAATATGCGCGAGCCCACTGGTATTGGTTGATATTCCTGCGTTGTATGTCGTGTTTTCACTTCTGATTTCTTGTAAAGTCCAGGCGCGGCACAACCAATGTCGTGGGTCGTCCCAGCCGGTTGTACTAAAGGGCTGTCCAAGGCCATTAAAATAACGTGCAATTCCTACGGCGGCACGGTATATGTTGCCAATCGTTGGAACATCCAGCCTCCATTCATCATGCTTGGTGTCATTTGCCGTGGAATCCTGCCGGAGGCATAGGACGTCAAGCCACACGTACTCTGCCCCCTTGTTGAGGAGTTCCCTTCGAACCCCATGTTCCAGGTCGAGGTCTCGAGGCAGCGGTGTAGGCCACTGATACTGATTGATAGATGTTGTAACTGGCGACATCTCATTAGTCCAGCTGTGTGTAATGGCCCAGAATGGAGGGGGGGGCGCTTTCTCTACATCAATAATGCCGCCAGATTGGTATTCACGTGCAAGGAAGTCTGAGTGGAGCATCTGGAATTCCACCACTCGATTACTCTTCAGGTCCCATATCCGACGTGGCATGATACGGTATGGGGATTTGATGAGCTCCTGTCCAGTATCATCCATGTAAATTGCCCTCTCCCTCACTTCGTCAAGTTGCGTTGCCTTAGCTAACCACTGGCCCCTGTGTACTGCAACGTTGAAGTCTGAGTCGTTGAACTGCATCCATGCAACACGCGCTGCGGCATATGCTAACCCCAGGTCATATCCCTGGTTGATTAAATAATGGACATCGTTCTGGATCCACACCTACAGTCGGTCAGCAAGCACTAATAAGCACACATGTCTGGTTCGAGACTGACCTCAAGGCGCTCAGCTATCTCCTTATGGATCCCGACAAGAGCCACAAGTAATCTCCTGAGCCGCTCCTCGCCAACCGCCTTGCAGGGCAGGTCGGCCTGCGCTGGAGTAAGATTTCCGTTCCATGTACGTGTTTGGCTAATGTCGTTGACGATAGCTTCAAGGGAGTCATAGCATGAACTAATGGTGGAGTGAAGCGGAGTTTGGCTGGACACTTGCATAGCTGTTGGAAAGTTCATGCACGGCATTGGGAATGGAGGCCAAGGCGTAGTATCTATTTCTTTGACTGGCCAAGGCATAGGATCTCTTTCTTTGACTGGGTTATCCATGGCCTTGGATAGCAGTGTAACGATATCCTCACTAGCATCTCCAGCCCCATCTCCAGCCCCATATCCAGCCCGAGCTGCGTCCATAGCAGTCGGATATTCACCCGTAACAGTTCCATACTGACCACCGACATGAAAAGCATCAGCTCTGAACGCGAGCAGGAGCGAGACACGCTTCTTGTTGCCATCATACGCCGCCTTACCCAATAGTGACCCATACGAACAGCCCACGGCGTTGATATCGGCTCCATAGTCTAGCAGGAGCTTGATGTTGGGCGGTACATATATCCTTGTACCTCGATCTCTGTAGGTTGGCGGGGTCCCGGCCCAAGCTGCGCCAAGTGCAGTTCCATGCTCACCACCTATCACATTGATGTCTGTTCCTGGATATCCTAACAGGTTTGACACAATATCTCTGTGGCCATGATATGAAGCTGCGGCCAATGCCGTTCCATAGTATCCACAAACGATGTTAGTATTTGCCCCACACGCTAGCAGTAGGGAGACGATTGTCCTGTTGCCCCGCAATGCAGCCACAGCCAATGCAGTTCCATATTGACCGATACTACTGGCAGCGTTGACATCTGCTCCTCGGGCTATCAGTAGCGACACAATATCACTGTAACCATGGTATGCAGCGGCAATTAATGCAGTGCCATACTTGCCACCTACAATGTTGATATTTGCTCCTCGATTCAGCAGTAGTGATATAACTTCCTTCCCTCTCCTATATACAGCTACGCCTAATGCAGATCCATAGTCGCCGCCTGTACTGTTGACATCTGCTCCTCGGTCCAACAGGATTGGTACAACTTCCATATTGCCCCCCCATATAGCTGCACTTAAGACAGACCCAAAGTAGCCCCCTGTGCTATTGACATCCACCTTTTCGACATCCAGCAACCGCAATACCTCTTGGATGTCACCCTGTACAGCTTCTATCAAATCCTCTGCACTCATCTTGTAATGCACTATCTCGAGCCCGTGTGCGCCCGCTAAGGTTCTGAAAATGCCGTGTGGGTTTTTTTAAATTGTTTCGCGAGAATATATGTATTATATGTATTTATCTAGCTATCGCATGTGCGCTTCGCCCACTCGAGGGTTGGATATCTGTTTACCGGGTTGGTTAGGTGCTCGATAGATGTCTATATGAATACGGAGTATATGAATTTGAATCGTTCGGGGTTGGACGTTAATAATCTGTTTACTAAACTTCGAATATTTGGCGGGTTGTGAACCCCGCATTGGCAGTCACGTGTTCATATATCATACATGGCAAGAGTGTTCCTTTATCTAGCCTCCCAGGACAGGCCTAGATGATTATCAAAATCCATGCCCCGTATCTGCGTACAAGGCCAGATGCCCCCGGAAAGATAGAATAAGCGTATAGCTACAAAACCACGTAGGTGAACCATCCTGAAATATCTACCCCCCAGCAAAACATAACCACACGCAGGTAAAAATACTAAATCAAAAACCGCAGAAGATCCATTGCCAGATGTGCAAGTGAGAAACCCGGAAAGCACCTTGAAGTGGAACAACAAAAAGCCATCCCCATCTCTGAAGCAAAATTACTAACCGCACGCAAGTTTGAATCAAAGCAAACAGAAACCCGTGCTGGTAGGAGGTACAGCCCTGAGACCACCACTCTCTACACAGGGCGGTTCTAATCATAATATGTGGTGCGGAGCAGCCTCCTACCCAGCCTCAATCACCCAAGTTCCATCAGATCGCGCCAGTAGAGAGGGGGCGCCACCTTTCCCCTTCCCCTCAACAGCCATCTTATCCCCAAAATATTATGCTCCAGTTGCCTTCAACCCACCTTATAATCCCCGGGGGAAGTATATGACTAATGTGCATGCCTCGGTATGGGGGTATTGCTCTCGGTGGTGAGGGTTGAAGAAATCGTTCTTCAGCGCTTGTCTCGTTCACGAGACAATAGAGAGTATATTCGTATACTACGGAAGACTTGCTTGGAGACATCTAACTAAGAGAAAGTGAGGAAATCCACCGACTTAAATACCCTTATCAGTGGAGTACAATCAACCCAAGAAAATAACGTTATCCCACCGTTCAGCTCATTCATCCCCGAGGTCCCGCTGATGCAGTCATCATTTCTCAACCAATGTGTCGATCATTATTCCGTCCCAACAAAGGTTGCTAATGGTGGAGGTGTTGCGCTCCTATGCGTTGCAAGTCTGGCACTTCCAAAAAACCCCGAGCTCCGCTTACTCTGTAAGGGTACGGTTCCGTTGGCGGGGGTTGCTTGTGTTGGATTCGATTGGGTGCATCCCTTTCGGTGCTGGTGATGGTGTTGGTGGTTTGCGTAGGGGTGTCGGCTTGACCTGTGATGCCGCCTCCACATACGTGCCGAGACCGACGGAGGTGGAGGTGAGTCAGTCTTAGCCACGGTACTGATATCAATGGTTATTGTTTTGAGTGTAGTTTGGTAGACTGGTCAGGGAAATTGAGTGCTCGCTGTAGTGGAGGGTTTAGGATTTACCTAGACTCGATCCACTCCCTGAAGAATTCCGGAGTCTTGACGCGGGTCCATATGCCCTTTTCACAGCCAGTTACCAGCTGTGAGAGCCAAGTAGCCATCACTGTAGTCGGAGTACCTGGTATTGGGTCTTCCCCGGCACTGGTGAGGTTTCCCACCCAGGTCCCAGATCTAACAACTAGTCTCCGCCCTCCTTTCGAGTCCGACTACCGCAGCTTTCGATGTCATCTCGAGTCGATGTGTTGATATCCCGACAATCGGCGCGGCTGCTTGTGGCGGTTGTGTCAGTGTGTCAGTGCCTCGTTGGCTGTGCCGGCATTGTGGTTGCACTGTGTGAGAGTGGAGTTTTAACCAAGTGGTAAATAGGGACTCGCGATGATTTTCCCGACGAAGTCTGAGTAAATTACGTAATGTACATGGTCATAGCGTGACCTTTACCGCGTGCTTTGGCGTGATTACCGTACCCAGTCCCTAGTAATTATTAGAAGAAATGTACTCCGTACACGAGGTATCAACTCGGTGAAGCATAACTCAGTGGCTACAAGAGGATCCTAGGGAAATACATACTGGTATCCTATGTACTTACAGTATCAGCCGCCTTACTTCCGGTGCCGCGCTATACGTGTGCGGTACCGCACCTAAACCCCACTTGGCATGCTCACGTGCATCCACCAACCAAAGGACGACAAGCTAGGCACCTAAATCAATGCTCTCGTCTTGCTTGTTCTTAAATTCTGATGCACGAAGAGCTCGATTATTTCTCTCAGATCACTAATGCTGAATTATTTTGACTATTCATATACAGTATCTACACAACGGATCAAAACAGGGGTGTTTTCGTAATATCCACAAGGGCAGAAGGGATTCATTTGATACATTTATAAGTCCGAACTCAGGGTAATTATAATGGGTGCGACTTGTGAGGATAACTCAAACATTCCAGCAATTCCAGATCCCGTAATGGAGAAAATATTGCTCGATTTTATTCTGAAATCATCCCAAACTTGCCACAAATTCTCTGGCATCATAATACAACTGCTTGCTACGTTACGCGAGCAGTTGACAGCCAGCTGCAGTCAAATAGTACGTATTTAAGAAACAGCAGAAGGGGCAAATGCTGTCCTGGATGTTGGCACTAAATAGGCGACTCAACTGGCTCTTACCTTGTGGTCAAAACACAATTAGACGGCGCCATAGAATCAACTGCGGACAGTGGTACACAACATGCTATAGCTGCTGGGCGTACCTTCAGAGCTTGGTTTTCACCGGCTAACTAATTTTTTTTTTTTTTTTTTACATACTCAGTACTCATATGCGGCCCTATGTAGAGGGCCATGATGAGCCACCGGCTAACTGTGTTGACCCCCAAAAAGTATCTTTATTAGGATCTCAAGATCCGCTTCCTGGAAGCTCATTTCCACTATCGCAATAGCTTAATTTTATATAATTTGCGACTAAGGAGGCTAGATTAAGTTTAAGTTAATGGCCAAAAAGTATTGAGGCTCCTATACAAAGAGTTGAACATTACTGTAGTATGGAAACTTACATAGAACTCGAATGATTGTGGAGTAAACCAAACAGTACTTGATGCTTCCCGAAGCTGGAAATACTTTCTGAATCGTACCCAAGTTTATTCTATACCGTAAGGGGCTGGGCTAGGTTACCTTCCTAGCAACGTGAGGAGTATATGTTCTGGGCCCTCCGCGGCCTGTTTGCTATGCCCGTCGCGGGCACATACAATATCCATGGAGGCATAGATACCAAGATCGCAGAAAAGGATAGTAAACTAATGTTCGCAATGAATAAATTTAAGAATATTAATAGCTGTAAGTACAATCTGTAATGACTTTCACTAGGACTGACGAGTGCATCCGCAAGCCCAACTTCGTGCTACATATAGAGCGATACGACTAAAGGGGGAATGTTATGGAATATTAGGACTTGTGGCCAATTCTAATTAACCGAGTCTCCGTTAACATTCTGCGATATAGTCTGGGCCATTTTATGGGCCCAGGTCTACCAAATTGTTATCGTGTTCGGAGGAAAATAGGATTTGGTAGAGCATAGTGGGTGGATCAATGAGATCCGGTTTTGACGAAGTCTTTCTCTAAGTACGGACCACCATACAGATGTACATAGTGCCCTCCCAGGGAGAACCATCGGATAAGCCGACTGTTGGTATATATTGAAAAGAATAAGTAATATACAGGATACAAGTATTAATCAAGGTGTTAACGTCCTTCGCAAAAATTTACTTCTGGCTGTGCCACTGGCTTTGCAACAATGCAGGCATTTGTTGTCTATCTTAGCTCGACTTTGTCTGAGTATTCTGCACTGACGATATCTCCAAGTGCAAATAGTTCTACAACCGCGATGTGGCTGGTATTGTTGCAGATATTGTAGTGGGTAGCCATCCGAGGCCGGTCAAAACTCTACTATACACTCTCGATATAAAAACGCCATCAGGAAGTTGAGGGTCATGCTCTTACCCAATATATTTCTGTTACGTTTATTATTTTATCTTTATTTTAAAAAAGTCATCAGTCATTAGCGAGCCACCTTGGAATCCTGAGTAGATTCATGGACGGACAAGTTAAGCTACCCGCCCTTGAAAAAATGACACTAGTAGGAGATAACAAAGGAAATCGGTCATATTTTTTTTCCTTTTCTTTTTCTTTCTAAAAGTTCAAAATTAGGCACAAAAGAAATTCGTTATAATTGATCCCCGCCTAAGCTTGCCTCACTGCCTCACTGCGGGGCACTTCGTGCCTCGAAGTATAAAATCCTCGTTTTCTTGAACGCACTTAATTGGAGAAATAATAAATCTACCAACTCAACGTGCCAAGAATCGGCCAGATGAACAAAAGAAATTCGTAGCCATCTCGAGTACTGTGCCACTATCGCAAAACACTCTGGGTCACTTCACCCCCCCTGCCTCCTCATCTCCAATGTATCTGCCTCATTACGACTTATCACATGCTAAACAAACAATGCATTGATCTTCTTCAAGATTGAGTTTCTTTTCCCAATGCCTAGAACAAGCTCACTGCAGGAATCAGTTCTCAGAACCCCTAACTTGATGAGGGACTCGATTTCCGCCGTCTTTATTGCCCCATCCGATGTCGTATACTCTTCATGCCTCTTCCCAAGGGATTCACACAACCCAGTTATAGGAGTGCTCCGGCTTAGTGGTGACAAGGGTATATCGCTGGGACGTAGACATTTCAATCGGGTTTTGACGCACATACGGGTAGTGGAAGCCGATAAACTCTGTTCCAATATCGATTTCATATTCATTCTGTTCATTTGGTTGGCAAAGATGGACATCAGATATGGCCCAAATGTCGGACATAAACAGGTGCTCGAGTTTCTGGGCAAGCTGTAGGTGTGCCTGATTCTGTGGCCATGCCGCCACGGTGTGCTATACTTAAGATCACGGTCTGGCCACGCCATTAGTTGCCTCCATGTCGGGAACCATTGGCATTCGTGACTGGTGCTATAGCTTGGACCCCCAAAGCTACTCGAGTCGCCTACGTATGGGAAGTCAAATAAGATCTCAATCTTGCGCTCAAAGGGAAGCACGTGGAAACATCTGGCCCATGCATCTCCAGCACTGATACCTGCATCGTATGTTGGCAACTGAGTTGTGCGGAGGAGGTAAAACAGTCCAGCAACCTTGTCGGTAGGTTGTGCTGCATGACGCTTAGCCATTTGCTGGCCAAGCTCGTAGACGCTAACGTATTTGACGGGGATCCGAGGCACTACCGGGATCCGGCGCACTTCCGGGATGCATGTAATTAATTGTTAAAAAAATCGAATTATAATGTAAATAGGCACAAATTAAAACCAGAGGTTTAAT
>Ga0307511_10002146_pt1 | contig 20705 bp, 24 predicted proteins | sample 13_EM_MG_FD_200266 | JGI IMG/M metagenome (GOLD analysis project Ga0307511, IMG submission 200266) | Populus trichocarpa ectomycorrhiza microbial communities from riparian zone in the Pacific Northwest, United States - 13_EM | ecosystem: Host-associated > Plants > Roots > Unclassified | place...
GGCTTACCTTGCTCCCAGTTGCATAGGAGAAATGCTCGGCGTATTGGGCAAGCGCTTGCTCTCTGTTCACCTCTGGGTGGTCAAGAGACTTTGGGTGGGGAGTGTAGCGATAGTCCTTGGCCATGAGCTTGGCGAGAGCGTTGGCGTCCCGCTTTTCGAGGGCAGGGAGCCATTCGTTGAGAATGAATTTGACTTGTTTGGACTGGGACATTGTGTCTTAGCGATTGGAGGTTGGCGGTTGAAGGTGGGTTGGAGCGATTGAAGGGGAACTTGCTGATAATCCGAAGGCAGGTGAGACCTCTTTATAAGTAGATGATCCATAGGCAGGTAAGACCTGTTTGTAAGTAAACACCCATAGGCATAATTCGCTCACGGACCCCGAATGGTGGCTGTTAATTGAGTGTGCAGAACTCGGGGGGCCAATCTGGTGAGGAATGGTTGCTGACTTCGTTTTTCGTGAGTCCTAAATCTGAAATAGTTCAATGATCACCACCTCTGCCTAGATTTAACAACTGCTGCCCATCACAATAAGAGTGCCCGGTGCCTTGGCGGCCATTCAGGTAGAGCACCCTGGACCAATGCCTCATGTGACGCCCCACCTTCACTCTCCGGAGGACCTTTCCATCAACGACTTCCATTCCACCCAATCGTGGTGAATTCATTCCTTTCATTGCTCTGTCCCTTCCATTTCATCGCTTTTCTGCGACCTCTGGGCTGCAAACATGTTACGGACCGTTCTTCCGGGATAAACCACCATCAGTCAAACCCTTGACTGCGCCTGGTCCCCCCCTTCTCGAAAAGCATCACGCCTTCTCTTGCCAGTCTATCGAGGCCATGATCGCCGTTTCCTCAGAGAACGTTCCGGAAGTCGGTGAGAGGATGGTCATCTTGCGATTGGGGATGCCAATCGCGGTCCTAAACCAATCCACAAAGACCCGTTTCGACATCTCTGGCCGGAGCAGAGAGACCGAACATATCGCCGACGTACACGACGATAAACCCTTGAACGGGCAAGCCCGCTATCTCATCATCATATTGTTCGTTATCACCAGCCATGGAAGCCAGGAGCGCCAGAACCGAATTCAACAGACCAGAAGAAGTGCTTGATGGATCGACATGCAGCGGCGGTAGCTCGGATACCGTTCTCGAAGCATCAATCGGAAGCGCGGAAGACGGCGTCGTGGGTTCTGTGTCGAGTCGACGCCTAGACGTCGGACAGAATAGAAACGAGAATGGATATGTGTACAAGTCAGCGCACTGTCCTAACCAGGGCAAAACCGCCGGAGAACCAGAAAATGAACTCGATCAAGTCGCAGCAGATTTCCCACGAGTCCTTCGGCTGTGGGATGGGGGCGCACAACCCCAACCAAAATCAAATGCGTAGGACGTGGGAGAAGGGAAGGTTCGAACAGGATGCGATATCCTACATTCGTAGATCCTATAAATGGTGATACCGTCGAAGGAGACGAAGGTTGGGGAAGGGCAAACTTAGGATAAATCCGCAGTGGGGAGTGTCGGAAGAGGTAGCTCCCCTCGCCGTTATCGCACCGGTCGGGTATCTCGACCTTTTGGCTGTGCATGCAATTCTGAATCCGAAGGTTCCTCACTCGTTACCTGTGCGCATGATCCCGGTCGACAGCCTGCAACAAGAACCAAGCCCAAAGCCCAAGAAGAATGACTCCTCCGAGAGATCTGTCAGGGCCAAGGGGTTCGAGAACATCTTAGTCAAGTTTTGCCCTTGACCAGATGGAGCAAGCAAGGTAAAAACGACGAACACCACCTGATTTGGGCAATCTTATCACATCGGTTGACCCGCCGTACGATCGTTGTATCTCTGCGTACAACTTTTCTTGCCCAATCACGAAGATGATGTTGACTGTGCGGGGAAGGAGGGGGCGTAAACTGTGAGCGTAATCCCACGCACCATGAATTCAATGACGAAAGGAGGAAGGTGGCCGAACCTTTTAAAGGCTCGATGCACACACTGATGAGATTGTTCCTGTGTTCCACAGACGAGGAAGGGGCAAATAAAGGGGCCGTATCAACGATGACGCCGGCAGCACGTCCTGCGGATGGATGGAATGAGATACATTGCTCTGAGATCATCAAGGGACTCCCCCTTGCGTGACGCCGGGAGGTTTACGGAGGGAAAGCTTTGCAGGCCTCTAACCTTTAGGGTCCGCTTCCAACCGTTCCCGTACGCGAGTGCCCGGATTCCGGATGATACGCTCGAGCAGCACAGGGTTACGTTGCATTTCGGCATGACTGTACCAGTACGTCAGGGGAGTCAATGCGCTGGAGGACCATACAGTCGGCGAGGTTGACGCCGACAGTCTTGATGGACACACGGACGTCGGTGTAGATAGCGGTGTAGACAGAGGAGGCGGAAATGCTCCCCGGGACAGTCCACGCACCCCGGAAGACGGAGGAATCTCCAGGCGCAACGTCACCCCCAGATCACCAACATCACCTAGATCCACTTTTACGAGGATCAAGGACCACTCGCCACGCCCCCAAGGTTCCCCGCGCGCGGCATAGTTGATGAGCGTTTTGGTCGTTTTTCCGGAACCCTCAGGGCCGAGGGCCGGTATGTGCGGCGGAGTTGCTGGGACGTTTTGAGGATTTAGCCCATCCAAAGGTGCTCCGTCTGCGATTGCCAACGAAAGAACTCGCATCTGCTCGAACAGTATGCTTGCAGACTGATAGCGGCCCATGGCCGTCTCTTCCGAGATGTATCCTGTTGCGGGTTCTCCATATACGCAAGGGGAGAACCATAAGGCTCTGGAGCGATGGTTGGGCATCGAGCGAGAGAGTCATTTCCGGCGCACGTCCGCTGTGGGTGTAGACGACGACTTTGTAATCTCCCACGATCAGGTACGATACCCCAGTGGGGCACGGTTCCAAAACACTCAGTATACCCATCCATAAGCTGATACGCGTGGGTCCGTCATGAAGTAATAGCTGGTTTTCGAGAGAAGCAACCGTAGCGCTGCGACTCCAGACGAAACCTACGGCTCGATGCGGCGGACGGGCCCTGACAGATTTCTGGGATTACCGGATGTTCTTCCGAGCTCGCGTGGGCACAGTGTAGCCTTACGGACAATCACTCGGCCCCACTAACAAAGAGACCAATCAAAAGAAGGGGTAAGGACATGATAAAAACTTTCAATGAACATCCAAAGCTATCGAAAGTGCAATAATCTACGATGGTGGTGCAGGTGGTGTCGGGTTTGGCTGTTGGAAGACGTCGACATATCTACTACGAACGTTTTTCTTCGACGCCTGAGAGCGAGGCCGGTTTGGAGGGATCGGCGGCTGGAGGAATCCAGTTTCATTGCTTGCGGGTGTTGGTGGCACGGATTGTGTATTGTCCGGCACCAGGTTCGACCTCACCCTCGGTAATCCCTTGCGTGGTGGCGATGAAAGATCGACGGCGGATGCCGGTCGCTGTGGTGGGGGAGGAAGGTTTCCCGGGGACGATGGGGGCCTGTCCGTCCTGCTAGGCGATGTAGTCTGCGCCCTGGGGGGCGGGGGAGTCGATGAAGGTTTTGGTGTGTCCGCTCCGGCCTAGGACAGAGGGTTAGGTCTGAGACGCGAACGTTGGAGCATTAACTGGTAGTACCTTCTTGTTTACCCATCGCTTGAGCTCCTTATCGTAATAGAAGGCGGTCTCCTCCCCTAGGTTAGCCTTGATGGGGGCAGGGCCCTCTTTCTTCCACCATCTACCGAGCCAAGAACCAGAAGAAGCGGGTTTATCGCCCTCTGCACAGCTCAAGTAAACATCGACTTGCGACATGGTCCATCAGAGATTACGCACCGCTCTTCGTTGCCTCAAGCTTGGGAGCTGGTCGCGCGTCCTTTTTCTCCGTGGTTGCGGATCCGTTTGCCTCATTAGCGTCGTCGTTGCCGCTAGGGTTTCGTTTCTTACTCGCGTTGTTTCCGAACCCAAGGTCTTCTTCATCTTCCTCCTCCCGGACAGGTTGTGGGGTGCTTCTATGGGAAGAAGGAATGCTCGGCATGGGTATATCATCCATGAGGGAAATAAAGTTCCCGGCATCCTCGCCACCTTGGTGCTGGAACGTCGCAGCCGTCGGGGTTTGCGGATCCGACGTTTTCATGGAATCCCACCATGAGTTCTTCCTCGATGGTCCATCATTCTCACCGTTTGTGGTGCTGGGACTGTTCTCGCTCGTGGTCAGACCGGAGTTGGTTTGCTGGTAGTGACCATAACCGTTCACTCCGGTAGCCCCGTAAGCAGATGTAGGAGGAGCACCGAAACCAGCGTTCAGAACATCAGTGGAGACAAGCCGTTGCACCGGAGACTGGCGGTCTCGTGGACGGATATAGTCCATGGCAGAGGATGACCTGTTGATGGGGATATGGGGGCTGCCAGTCCGCTGTGCCATTGCGGACTCAGTCCTCGGTGGTGCGACGGGAGGATAATAGTTTGGAGTGGCCGCACGAGGACTCGTGTGGGATGATTGCAGGGGTGTCGTCGATATCGAACTGTAGTGCGAGAATGGCCCCTGCGCGAGCCCAGGTTTCTGCACTTCCGTGGGCGATGGGTCTCCCTCTCCAGCAATAAACTTCGTGAACTGCCCACCGAGCCACCCGCCGACTTTGTCGAGGCTCGGTTTTGTAAGGCTTCCAGCGATCCATGAACCTGACTTGTCCAAAGATGGGGCCGCGATCAACCGGGCGGAGAGTTCCCTCAGCGATTCAATAAACGCAGGGGTAAAGTAAATAGAGGCCCGATTGACTGAGGCGGTGACTGCATCACAGTATCTACATGCGGGTCAGTCTTACGTTCGGGTTGTATGGCCGATAACTCGTACCTTGTCGCGAGCTGGACGTGGCCCAGCTCAGCTAGTTGGTGGGCCCGAATCAACCTGTACGGCTGCAAATGGGGAAGTCCAGGGAATGGTTCTTGTCCCTTTTGCGGCGTAGAAAGTGAGTAGGCAAACTCTACAATCTCGGAAAGGATCATGGGGTCTGGATCCTTGCTGAACGCCGGGGCGACAACCGGGTTAGCAGACCCCACGAGGACCAGGCGGGTCGTAGGAGACCCAAGGCCACCGAACTGAGATGTTTGTGGGGACAGCAGGTAACTGAAAGTGCGCATATAAGGACCTATCATGCGGGTGGATGGGTGAAGTGAATCCGTACCAGGCATGGGCGGCCTCTACCCACTGGTTGGCACTCAAATGGTCGCCCAACGCAGTCAGAGCGGCGGGTGTTTCAGGTGACGCCGGATTGGATATCATCATTGCAACAGTCTCGGCCCATCTCGCTAGAACCTCTACGGGGACGTTCGTGGGCAGGTTGGCTGCGAAATTGGGGGACGTGGGCGTAACACCAAGAGGGGTTGACGGAGGTGGCGCAAGTTTGTTGTCGATCACTCGAGAAAGCGGAGCGGGGGGAAGCATTGCTTGAACTGAAGTAAAAAATGAGCCGACTGTTGCTGCAAGAAGCGAGGTAAATGATAATACCAGAAGCTGCGCCCTGCCCTGCAAATAAGCTGTACGCCACCCCCAAACTCTCGCGGCCGTTCAATGTTCCGGTAGGCAACGAGCCCCGCCTCGGATCGCTGGGTCTAGATTTATCGTCCCTGATTTCATTTGATCCTAGTTCCGCGCGAATGAACTCCTTGACGACCTCCTGCCAGGCATCCCGATCAGTGCTGCTGGCGATTACCATGGCGTGTGCCCAAAGCTTCTGATCCAATGCGTAGTGACAGGCCTGCTTCCGCTCTCCGCGGATGAGGAACTCTTGAATCTTCTCCAAAGCGGAGGGTTTCAAAGTCGTGACGGAAACGGGTACTTCGTTGGATGCCAGACTGCCCAGCGCTCCAAATCCGTCGGCAGGCGTCGAAAACTTGGCCAGATCAGAGTCTGCGTCATCTGCAAGACGAGGCACCAAGGCCATTCGCACGGCTTTATCGATCTCGGGGCTGAGTGGGGGCTTAGCACACAAGGGTAAGATCTCTGATCGCGTGACTTACGTTCCACTCAACTTCCCATCGTTCTCCACCAGCACCTTGAGTAAACTGAACAGCGCGAGTTTGCCCTCACTCCTCCCACGTTCAAGTAGCCCAGTACTAGCATAGGCGACCACGCTCGATAACTCGGAGATCCTATCCTCAAGGTACTTCACAACCTTGGCCTTCCTCGTCGGGGCTCCTGAGCGTACTAAACTGACAGTGGGCGATCCAGAGTCTCCAAACAAAGGGCCCGGATATACCACAGTCGTGTCTTCGAGCGCAGATTGTGGGACCAGTTTGTGTAAGGAACGGACATGAATCTCCCTTGACTGCCTTGATGACAGTGCAACATCGAACCCTGCGCTGGACATATCGGCACCATGGAAGCATGTCACAACTTTACCACCGAAACCAAAGCTGAGAACCGGGACGCGAGCCGCGGCTCTACCCAAAGGATCGTTCGTGCCAAGGAGGGAGGGAGATGGAGCATAAGTCGGGTATGCAGAAGAAACTAAGAGTGTTTCTGTCCGTGAAGAAGGACGATCTGGATGCCCAAACTTGGAACCGTACGACGCATGATCCTGAGGCTCACTGGGTTGACGGCGTGGCGTATACGTGTCCGACGTAACAGACGAGATAGTACCGTTAGTGGAGGAGCGCGCTCTGTTCGAAGGTGCGTAGGGATCGTATGATGAGCCGTACTCCGATTTCAAAACGGAAGACATGTGGCTTCCAGGCTGAGAACGAATGGATGCCGGGGAAGAGGACCGAACGGGTGGCGGATAGTCGAACTGTGATATATGTGGTCGTGTGGATTCTAAGCTGCTTCGCAAAGAACCCGGGCGTGAACTATGCCCGTTGACTGGGGGAGAGGAAGGCATTGGGACAGGAACCGAGCCCGAGGTTGAGGGAACCGTCGGTTTGGACGGATCATACGGCGTAGGGATCCCCTGTGTGAGCACTGGAACGAACTGGTTTGTAGGAGGTGAGCGTTGCACCGAAGTACTGGTCGGTTTGTATGGATCGTGAGGTGGTGCAGGCTGCTTCGGGGGAGAAGCTAACTTGTCGCTCCTATACAACCGATCGTACGAGCTGACCCGAGAATGGGAAGGAGGGGTCGGTCCTTGCTCGAGTTTTGGTTTCTCCGCGATCGTCACATCTCCAACACCATCGTCCTCGGGCGTCACGTAGTCCGACTGTCGGGCCGTGGAAGGGGTGGGACCTCCTTCGCGGTCCCACGAGAGTCCTGGCGAAGACTCGGCGTCAGCAGGCGGGAACTCGTCAGCAACATTGGCCAAAGCTTCCGGATCACTGGGACTATCAAACAAATTTTCGGGATCTTGCTCGGCTGGGGGCCGCTCCGGTTGAGGTAGCGTCCCTCCGATAAACCGCTCCGGGCTTGTCGTCACGGGTCCCGGGAAAGCTGCCCAGTTCCTCTGAGTTCCTAAACCGGGAGAGTCAACCCTCTGATGCGGATAGCCACGTTCCTGGGGACTCTGGACGGGGGGGCCTGACGTGATCTGTCCGGAAGAACGGGGTGGAGGTGGGAGATGTGAGACCCCGGTCTCCCGGAGAACCTGCCTCGACGAGGGACGGGACGGGGGTGGGGGGAGACCCGGAGACTTGAAACTACTCTGGTGAGCGGGAGAGTCGACTCTGTGGGGAGGTGGTCCGACCGATGAAGTATTGGCCCGCGGAGGTGGTCCGACCGGAACACTGTCCTTGCGTGGAGGAGCGGCTAATGGGGTATTAGAAACCACTGGCGACGGGGGAGGGAAAGGTGTTGTATGTGTAGAGGTCGTCGTCGACCCCCAGCCTGAAGCATGTCGTTTGGGTTTCGTTGGTAGCATAGGTGGGTCGTATGCGTTCGATGTGTTGGTCCTGAACGACTCTGCGGTAACTCTCGGAGGCATAGGAACCTGAGGGACTGGAGGTTTAGGATAAGCATTCGGGTAATTGCTCAATGCACCGTATGCGGGTGTAGATCGACTCTGAGCGGGCGAGCTAGTCCGGACAATTGGCTTGTAAGGGTCGTGAGCCACGTGAGCAGGATGAGATTGTTGGACTGGGTGTTTAAATGTTTCGTACGTTGACTGGGTTGGGGGATGTGAGGTGACCGAGGGCTTGTAGGGATCATACGTGGACTGGGCTGGTGGGGAATAAAAGTTCGACTGCGTAGTAGCCGGAGCCGGTTTGTATGGGTCACGAGCATCCGACACTGCATCCCAAGTTGCAGATTTAAGGTGTGCAGTGGTCTGCTGAGGAGAAGCATAGGCAGTGTGGTGCGACGCTGGTCCACGGTTGTAGTTCTGTGCGGGGTACGCGGAGTTCTGAGCTGCTCAACGTTTCGTCAGCGTGGAAATCCTCGTATCGTGTGAGAAACCCATACCGGGTGGCTGATACGAGCTCGAGGCTGCGTATTGGTTTTGGGGATCGTAAGAACTCTGGTATGCTAACGGAGTCGATTAACAAGATCATAACTACGAGGGATGTGAAAAATGCTCACTGGTACCGTACGCCTGATAGTGTTGCTGTTGCTGCTGCTGCTGCTGAACCTGCTCATACCCTGACCAACCCTGGTTTTGGTCGAAGGCGTTCGAAGTGTCTGTATTCGTCTGGTTCGAGTAATCCGAGTACTCTCCTTGCGTACCACTCGCATCCGCATTCACACCTCCGGCCACAAGCCAATCCGAACCCGACGCCTGGCCCCCACTGAACGGGTCGTCAGCACCATCCGAAGGCGCACCGCCAAACAAGTCGTCCACAGGCTTATAATCGTTCGCGCCCGAAGTTACAACCTTTCCTTGGACGGAGCTGGGATTCGGGTCGTAGGCTGTGTTTGTCGAAGAGGTAGGAGGTGGTGAGAATGGAGTGGAGTCTTGAACCGGGTCTGAAGAAGAATTGACAACAGATACAAACGGGTCAGAACCCTCATCCGAGCCGGAACCAAAGAGCGAGGCGGCCTCTTGTACTGTGCTCATTTTTGGCTGCACACGAAGATTTCTGGGTGCGGCCAGCCCTCGAAGCTAAAAGGTAGCGGGAATTCTGGGAACAAACTTCGGACTGCTGGGAATGTGCCGAAGGGGGAAATGTGCTCTTTACAGGCTGCTCTTTACCTTACCCACCGCTTGGGTCGAGATGTCGTCGTCGGGAGCAGTGGGAGGCGTAATGAGGGCGATGTCTGTCTGATGCCGTGTGCGCCAAATCCGGAAAGCGGCGTGTGAACGAACACGTCAGGTCCCGCCCTCTCTGCCCCGAGGCGGCCGATGCTACAACTCTCCCCACTCGCAACACCGCACCGGTTGCCCTGTAGCGCGTGATGAGACGAGGTCCCGTCGTCCCGTCTTCCTGTGGGTTTCGGATCGAGGCTAGAGATGATCATTCGATAAACGCGGTGGGATATACCACAAACAACGACGGCTCAAAGAAACCAAGAACTAGGAGAATAATAGGAAAAGAGCGTGATAGCGAATGTGTGCGCGAATGAACATTGCAGGAGGCGTGCGAGTACGATGGAGAGCGACGACCAAACATTACGAGACTTTGGTGGACAGAACCAACACTAAAACAGAAGGATGTATCGTACGTGTAGATGGCTGTGGCGGTATTCAAGGAACGTCGAAAACGAATGGTCAAAAAGGGGGATAGGAGAATGAGCGGGTTAACCGCCCGAACTTCCTGTTAAAAAGCAATATCCAACTTTAGAAACGCAAAACGCAAGATATTAGGAATGGGGAATGCGGGAGACGACGAGAGGAAATGAAAGGAAAACAAGGGACATGTATGGTAACCGGGGTTGAGGAATACTTGGTTATGATGGTATTGCAGATATTATAGGTGTTGCATGTAAGTTGGAATCGGGTGCCGGTCGGTCTATACGGTGGAGGCAGTGTTATCCGGAAGTCCTTGAGAGCATTTCTCGATCAGGCGTTCGACTAGAGTAATCCCGTCGGTACAATGGTAAGCGCTACGAGGAAATGAGCTCACTGGAGATGAGATGTTTGCTATAGGCACTCGAATACCGACGCATGCTCGCGAGCTGGGGCCTGATCTTATTGATCAACAGCTCCTTTTGCTCCCCTTCAGCGACGGAGAGAGCTCGTTGCAGAACGTAATCTGGGAGAGCAACCGTCAGACACTGGAACGGGTTGCGGTGCCGACAGTGTCAACTTACTAGCAAACTGATCCTTCATCATAGTTACAATCGGACTGATGTTATCCTGTTTGGGGGACATGATCTCCTCGATCAACAGACGTCGACTCTCGTAGTCGGCGGTGACGAGAGCCTTTTCGCAAACGTTGGAAGCAAACTTATGGCGAGACATGTTCAACATCTGACCGCGGAGCTTGGAGATCATGAGAGAACGGTCATGGGTAGTCCCACGTTCGAGGACGAATTGCACAACGTAGTTCTAGAAATGTCGCGATGAGAATTGATCAATATCGTGGCCGGTTAACCTACCCCAAACTGGTCTTGCATAAGATTGGCGGTGTATTTGTGGAGTTCGTCCAGCAGAGGCCTCGTCCGTTCGTCAGGAAGATGCTCGAAGCACCTCTGCAGCACGCGACAGCCGTACGGGTGCGTTGAAAGTTCGTACACGTTACCGCGGAACGCATCGACGAATTCCAGTCGATCAGGCGACACCCGTTCTATCAGCTTTTGAATAACCTGTTCAAGTGAAACAGGGGAGAGAAGTTGACCCTAAATCCTTTGAATTCGAAGAACGGGTACTCACGTGGTTGCCGTTTGCATCCTTAACACACTTGAGGACGTGAGTATCGATTTCTCGAACAAAGGAGGCTTGTTGATCAGGAAGAATGTATTCGACCGCCTAAATGGGGAAGAAACAAGGCATCAGATTGGAGAGCGTACGTCACCGGGAGAGAGATGATTTACCTTCTGAACCACACGACACCCGTACATCTGAAGGGAGAGCTGGAGAACGTGCCCATCCATAGTGTTCGCCAGAGCTGTCTTCTGAATCTGTGTCCCATACTCGAACAGTTTCTGGATGACATAGTTTCCGAAGACGTCCTGGATGAGCTGAAGGGCGTTATGGGGAACGATTTCGTTGAAAATGATCTCCTTCTCATCGCTGGTGGCGGACTCGAGCTTCTGCTGGATGAAACGTGAGCCGTGCTGATCCCCACTGAACTCGACGATGTATCCAAAGATGTCCCTCAACTCCCACTTGCGAGTCTTGTTGGTGCGGAAATCCTCCAAGAGTGGGCTTCGAAGCGGAGCAGAGTCATCCCTCCTTCCTGTGCGCATGCCTTGAGGGAAACCATGAGGACTGTTCAGCCCATACATCCCAGGGACAAGGAGACCGACAGGGGAGTTGTAGTCCAAGGAATAGCCCTGGGGATGAGGAGACGGGGTCGATCGCATCGAGGGAGGGTACATCATCGCCTGGAGCTCTCGCTTCTTGTCAATAATGCCGGAGGGGAGTGCAGGGCTCAGCATCGGCGAGTGACCAGCATAGACGATGGGTTGAGGGGGGTAATAGAACTGCGACGCAGGGGGCCGAGGCGGAGCGCCGTAATCGTAGAACACGGCGGACTGTGGACTATGGAGTTCTGGAGGATACATCCCCTGTGGTCCAACACCCGGGTACAAGGCCTGTGATCCGCCACTATCTGCGAAAAGCGGAGAAATTAATGACAGATCACGAAACGCAATTTACGTGGCACTCACTCGGATAATACGCGCTCGACAAATCTGGTTGTGGGAAGGTGTTGTATGGGGAACGCCCTTGGAGTGGTGGAGCACGGATGTGTGGGACTGAGACCTGGTTGCCGTTCGCCTGACGAATGTTTTGGGTGTTGTAGTCATCTTCGACGACCATGCCACGCATGCCAAGCGCCAACTCATTGTCGACAAAGGAGCTGGTGTGGACGGAATCATAAACTGGTGGCGCATCAGTTACCGAGAATAGACTACGGGCGGGACAAGGGAACGTACCAAAGTTGCCCACTTGCTTTGTTGGCGAATTGGACGGGAATTTGGTGGCGTCTTTGCCCAGACCGGTGTCTAGCCATTGTGGAGAATGTTGACCAGCTTTGGGGTAACGGTCGTCCTGGTAATAGGGGAGGGACGCGGTCAGCATGGCGCACACAATGGCGACGTGTCGTGGTTGGTGGACGGCAGAAACAACGTACCATCCGAGCTGGACCAAATGACGGCCTTTGCCGACCGGGATGCAAGGTCATGGAACGGTGAGACTCCTGTGGGAAAGGGGGCAAAAAGAAAGACTATTATTTAAGGGGACGCCCAATAAAAAGCAGTTTACAGAAGCCGCGGACCTTGCTGTCATCCCAGCTTGTCCCGTTCCGGGGGTTCCAGGAATGATAGGCACCGTCGCCTTGAGAGGACGGCCTATCGGTGATACTAGCGGCTGACGAGATAGACGCATTACGTTTAGAAGGTGAGGTGGGACTGGCCCAAACCTAAAATGTCACGCGTCAGCGGGGAGTACCATTGATGGGCAACTGGGCGGGGATAACAGCACCTGCCAGCCGGAGTTCAGACCTTTGAGGCCTGGGTTGGGATTCACGGCGAGTAGCATATTATTGCCAAGCTTGCGTTGAGTCTGGTGGGGGAAGGGACGTGAGAAGTTGGGTCAGGTAACCAAGCGGAGGGTATACTTGCATCGCCTGGTGAGCCTGAAGGAGAAGCGACGACGGATTGAGAAGAAGAGCTGGAGGGTTTCCTGGGGGTCGCCTCGTGATTCCCTGACATGGAAAGTGTTGGTCTGGCGAGCGTAAATCTCGTTCAAACCCTGGATATATGCGGCGGCAGTAGTGAGAAACGCAGCCCCAGAGGTTAATAGCGGCGGACGGGGGTGGTATTAATCTGGTGGACGCGGTCAATCGATGAGTTGGAAGAGAAGGGGGCGGAGACGGAGGTAATTTTGTAGATGCCAGCAAACAGGCGGTGCGTGTCGTGGGACCGATCGCCTGAGGGCAAATTACGTTGCGGGAGGGTATGGATGAGGGAGGAGAAGACGAACATACTTCAATCCACGACGGGTATTATGACAGGCTAAGCGGAGGCGAGGGAGGTGAGGTGGAAATTATAAGGAGATGGAGGGAGAGTAGAGAGAGAGAGGAAAGGAGTGATTATTGGGGTTGCATGCGGAGGAGTGACGGAGGTTGTAAGGTGAAATACAAGAACACGACAAGACGCAGCCCGAGTCGAGCTAAGCAGAAACGGAGGCTGTTGACGCGAAGTAACCGTTTCGTCCGCCAACGCCCCCCGATCATGATGGCCGCCTTCATTCTACACACGTGGCTGACACATGAAACACGGAACGAAAATTAAAGAAAATATTCTTCCCTTGTCTCTGGCCTTCACATCCAGCGCTCCGTGTCGTGGACGCATGTCCAATCATTCTAGTGTTAATCAGACCTCTTAGTGGAACATGTCTTATATAACAATACACCCTGCGTGAGCCTACCGCACCACCCATTACCCTCGAGAATTGAAGAACCATGACTGTCGTTTCGCTGCACATCGCCCCGACCCAGCATCAGTCGCTAGCTCGTATGAAAGCTAATCATTCCGAACAAAATACACTCACCGCCACCCGTCTCTTCGGCTTGCAACCGTGCAAGGGGGTTTGCTCCCCCACCGCTGATTGGATGAGGCGCATTGCCAGTCGTCGTGGGACCACCTCCACCGCCCCTCAGCGGCTTTGCAATCCGACCGAAACTCAGTGGAGTCGAGGCCGCCGCTTTTTGGGCTGTGCGAAACCCGTTAATCTCACTTGCATTCCGATAGATTTCCTTCCGAATTACGCACCTCGGGCTTGATCCAACCGTTCTTTGACCGCCTGCAATTGAACTTCGAATTTCTGGTTCTGGACTGCAAGCCGGCGATCTGCATCTTGGAGTAAGGCTTCGAGGTTTTGGATCCGCTCGTTCCTTGCCAATAGCTTCCGTTCAGCGATACCGGCTTCCTTCTTCAATCCCGTGTTCTGATCGACAAGCTACATGAAAGGAACCGCAAAAGCAGGCTGGTCAGAACCGCAGACGCTCGCCACCACCCTCACCGTTGCCACTTTACGTGAAAACCACTGACCTGTTTCTGGACAAGTGTCAACTGTTCGAGGTTCCGTTCCAGGAACGCCATCTTCTTCTGCTGAGCCTTGCTGTTACTGTTTCGGATGACGTTGTTATATTGTTCACGGATTTCGTCCAACTGAATTTCCAGCTCGACCACCTGCCAAACAAGTTGGAGACCCCTCATGAATGAAATCATGCGCGGAGACCTCACCTTCTCACAACGGTTCTGCAAATCTCGCATGAGGTTTTTCTTAACCCCATCGAACTCCGCGAGCTGGACGCTGATGGCCTTTCGGGCCCGTTCAAGGTCCTGCGCGCTCTCCGCGAGGTTCTTGCCGCCCTCAATTCCGGCCGAGGTGACAGCAAACGCTCTCTACTCCGGCGATCAGCGACCGCTCCCGTGGGGGCCAACCATCGTATGAACAAGTGACAAACCTTAAGCTCCTCGTTGACGCTCTTCAAGCCATCAATGGAAGTGTTCAAGCTTCGGATTTCGTTGGCCTTGAACTCCAACTGCTGCTTGAGATCCTGGACCTCGTTCTCGTGAGCTTGTCGCTTCGCGGCGTATTGGGCCTCCAGTTTGTTCTGCGGAGGTATCAGCCTCGGTTCTCCTCCATCCTGCAGCATCGTACCTTGAGGTCGCCCATTGACTCTGCAAGATCAACATCACTCGTCTCCTCGTCACGTATGGTTTTCTCTATGAATCCCGCGAAAGTTAGCACCAAAACGCAACCGATGACCCCGTATCAGTCGACTCACCAATCAGCTCTTCGTACTCTGTCTCGAGCGCCGCGAGCCTCGTCTCGATTTCATCCCTCCTCCTTGCGTTCATCTCGCTCTCTTCCTGACTCTGCCTCAGCCGATCCAGTGTCTCACGGATCAAATTCTGTCCATCATGCAACTGCCTTCTAACGGCCGTCACGTCCTCTACGGTGAGACCAGAGACACCGCTTTCATCGTCGATCGCGTCCAGTTTGGCCAGAATTGCACGGAGCTGCTCCTCCTTTTCTGAAAAGGTTCCTTGCTATTTTAGTCATGAAGGATGGTAAGCGAATCTGAATGGTGAGGAGACGCAATCAAAGAATCATTTGATGGAACAAATGCGAGAGGTGTGGTTACGGACGTCACCACTAGCGCGGAAAAATGACGCCTCAACTGCGGGGACCGGCAAAACCGAACAAAGCAGGGACAAACAACGACACCAATAGGAACTTTGAATGATCGATGGAGGAAACTCACAGTATCGAATTTGGCCATCATCATGGCCATCTTCTCTTGCTTCCTCTTCTCTTTGTCGTCGACAGACGCATCCTTCTGGCTCGACCGCAGATCTGAAATGGCCTTCTTGAGCTCTTCAAGTTCAGCCTTGGCATCCTCGTTCTGCTCTTTGAGGATATCGATGGTGATGCCACTCTCCTTGCCATCGTAGTTCAGGCGTTCCACTTGCAGGCGGAGCTCATTGAGCTGACCAGACATCGACTTGTTCTCCTGCATGACAACAAGAACATAGCCACGGTGAGCGCAGTATAAAGCAACTCGAGGTTGGATGGACGTACGTTAGATAACGAGGACTCCTGATCCTTGAGGAACGATAATTCCTCCTTCAATTCGGACACAAGTTTCTCAGCGGCATTTAAGACACGTTCTTTCTCGGCCAACTGGTCGCTCAGATCGTTCTCCCTCTTCAGGAACTCTTCCCTCTCATCCTTATCCAACCCCACAACCGTCGGCGTCTGCGGCCGGCTCTCGAGATCGCCCCGCAATCCCTCGAGGAGTGGATTGACAGGGGTGGCAGCGCCACTCCTGACAGGAGGAGTCGTTGGTGTTGGCGACGGCGACGTTGGAGCTGGCTTCTTCGGAGCCGGACCCGTGACCCCCTTGTCTGATGTCGCCCACTCCGATTGCGGAACATTGCCGCCGTTCCTCCAAACCGCGAGCTCCGCTTCAAGGGCAGAGATGTATTTCTGGTATGACGTGTTCGCTGCTTGGGCCTTCACCAACAAACCCTTGAGCTCCATCGGCGAGAGTTCGGCATTGACACGGGCAGTGTTCTTGATGCTCTTCGCACGAATACCGAACCGGAGAGTGGAGAGCGTCTCGGCTTCATTGTAAGAGGACGGGGAACAGTTGATGATAAGCGTTGTCCTCGAATTACCACCAAGAGACTCTTGCAGTATACGAGTGAGCTTAGAATCTCGGTAGGGGATGTACTTGGCCTGTGGGAACAATGGTTTAGCACACTTAAGCGAAGAATATATACGGATGTGAAGCAGACCTTTCCATCAGTCAACGCGTTAATAACCATGCCAAGGGCTGACAGCGACTTGTTGATCTTCTTAGCCTCCTCCAAGGTCTGTCCCGAGGCGCCAGTCTTGCCAACCTTTTCGGATCCGGCCAAGTCGACAAGGTACAGATTTCCAGTCTTCTGGGCACCGGTCTCAGTGTTCCTTTGGATGATCGTAATGAGGAAAATTGAATGGGAACGCGAACTTTCAGCGTTCATGTCTGGGAAACCATGAGGATGAGAATTCCTGTTTCATATGGAAGCGGGCGGGTAAGGTTTATGCGTACTTGTTGACGAGACCACCCTAGCGGCACCACCCTGCCTCATGATCTCATAAACCTCACGAGCGTTGCTTACGTAGAAATCAGAGAGGTTCTTGACGTAGATACCTTTCGACTTCTCCTCGTGAATCTGGAGATTGTCATTCTGGGCTGTGGGCGGGAAAGCTCTGTTAACTTCCAAAATTAATCGTGTACGAGGGGACAAAACTGACGGGCAAGAAGGTCTCTGATCCGTTCTAAGTAGATCTCCATGTATGAAACTTTGACAACATATTCGAGGTGCGATTCGGATTCTAGAATGGATTGGAATATTTGCTCGGTGATACGGGGTATAAGGCCTTTGAGTTCCGGGGAGTCGATGTCTGCCCCCTACTGGATTCATTAATCGTGAGGAACCAATGCGCATATACCAATGACCTACCATCATCGTGAACGTTTTGCCACTGCCAGTTTGACCGTACGCAAAGACGGTGCCATTGTACCCATCGATGACATCTGAGCGACGAGTATATTAATGAACGTCCGTTCCTCTGGTGGTTGCAGCGATCCGTACCTTTGACAATGCTGCCAGGGGTAAGTAAGCAATCAATTGACAACGGAAGATGAACGGCCGCTCACTCTTTGACACCATAGTCAAAGACCTCGTGCTGTTTCGTACCAGGTGGGAATATCCTGTCGAAGGTGAAACCATCCTTCTCTGGGCCGGAGCTGGCAGCCGCTGAACGGATCTGAACGGTGGTGTAACTGTCATCGAAAGAAACGACGGTTTCACCGCCCTCGCGCTGTTCTAGGGCATTGGGGGGTCGGAATCTGGACAGATAATGGACAAATGATCAGCGGGGGGACGTATGACTGTTGGGGGTCAGTGGTACCGGCAAACGACTTTGATGTTCGTCGACGCCATCTCTAGTGGGTATGGAGAGAGGCGATAGTGGGCTGATCAAGGACAGCACTTCCGCGTCCTTGGTGGACGAGAGAGGTGAGGGAACGTGCCCGGCGTGGTTCGCGCGCTGTCCGAGGGAGGGTAAGGAGAGATTGGAATTAGGCGTGGTTGCAATGGTCGAAAACCTAAAATCACTAAAAACTGATCTGTCTAAAACTACACCAGTGCTACGTAGAACATACACCCGTCCTAATCATCATCACTTGCTGGGGCTGCTGCCCGTGGCGCCGCTCTACTTGACGACGCCGTGGGCCTTCGCGGTGGAGCCTCGTTTTGGGCTGCGTCGGCAGCATCAATCCACTCAGAATAGATGTCGATGGCTTCGGTCAGATCTGGCGCCACAGGCAGAATGAGCGAGGGTGGTGAACGGTCCAAGTAAAAGACGACGTACGGTTGACCTTGCTTTGATATCGCTGGTCACAGACCTTGCATACAAGCAGTGCAACCCCTTCCTTCCTATCCACTCGAATATTCACAGAATTGTCGTGGTGGCAGAAAAGACACGTGAACGTCGTGTCTATAGGGACAGAGATCAGCAATACTCTTCCACCCTCTCCTTCAAACATACCTACCCAGAGGTTCCTTCTTCCGGGGACCTGTTGGCTTGCGCGAGGACTTCTTTCGTTTGCCCATCCCTGTGCGCGGTAGCCGTTGGTCGTTGTCGGTGTCGACGTGAGAGCGTGCACGTGACTCTCGCGTCGCTGGTTGAACTTTTGGCGTGGACAGACTCGCGATCTTCATTCTCCCCACTGTGATGACGACTCGCTCAAAATCGCGGGTGCGCGTGCCTCCGTCATCGTCCTCTCTGTCGTCGGCGTCAACTTCGATGGCTCCACCACCAGCTAGAGCACAGTCTCGGCCACCTTCCGCGATGCACAAGGCTAATGCCCTCCAACGGTCAGGAATCTCGGACAATACCCCCGATCCTCAGCCCCGGCCTGCCACCTCATCGAAGCCGCAAGATCCAGAGAATAACATACAGGTTGCCATTCGGTGTCGGCGTCGCTCCGAACGTGAAGTCAACGATGCTTCGCCAATAATCGTCCAGATAGACGGTGCAAAGTCCCAAGACATCTCGATCGAGACATCCGTCCCAACGTCCAGCTTTGGCGTCGTTACTCTTCCTCCTACACGCAAATATCCCTTTGACGCGGTGTTTGGACCCGAGGCTAGCCAGGAACTCGTCTACGATGAAGTGGTCCAGCCCATGTTAGAGGAAGTTTTGCAGGGATACAACTGTACACTGTTTGCCTATGGCCAGACGGGCACCGGAAAAACGTACGTCCTTTTACCCTCAACTCTTCTGCCAAACCTAATTCGTTTCTGCCCCAAGGCACACCATGCAAGGTGATCTCATACCAACGCCAATGGGCAACCCCTCAATGCAGGCTGGAATGATTCCACGCGTTCTATTTCGCCTCTTTCACGAATTAGAGACCAGCAACGCCGATTACAGCGTGAAGATCTCGTACGTCGAGTTGTACAACGAGGAGTTGCGAGACCTTCTTGCTCCCGAGCTCGCCGCCCCCTCTGGTTCTACTCAACCCATGGCCCATGGAGCGGGGAAAGAGGCTCCTGTCCTGAAGATCTTTGACGATTCTTCTAAGAAGGGCGTGCTCATTCAAGGCCTCGAGGACTGTCCCGTGAAGGATCGCGCCGACGCCCTGGCGCTCCTCACAAAGGGCAGCCAACGGCGGCAGATCGCTGCAACCAAATTCAATGACCACTCCAGCCGGTCCCACTCTATTTTTACTATTACCGTTCATGTCAAGGAAACATCGTCCATTGGGGACGACCTCCTCAAGATCGGAAAACTAAACCTTGTCGACTTGGCTGGTTCGGAAAACATTGGACGGTCCGGAGCTGAAAACAAAAGGGCCCGTGAGGCTGGGATGATCAATCAGAGTCTACTCACCCTCGGTCGTGTGATCAACGCTCTCGTTGACAAGTCTTCGCACGTCCCGTATCGGTATGTGGTTTCTTCTGCCAGCGTTTGGATGGCTGACGAATATGCTACAGAGAGTCGAAGCTCACCCGGCTCCTCCAAGACTCCCTCGGCGGGCGCACCAAGACCTGCATCATCGCAACGATATCCCCTGCTCGGTGTAATGTGGAAGAAACGCTCTCGACCCTCGACTACGCTCTACGTGCAAAATCCATCAGGAACAAACCAGAGGTGAATCAACGCATGACACGAAACGCCCTCCTCAAAGAGTACGTCGCGGAGATTGACCGCCTGAAAGCCGACGTTATGGCCGCGAGAGAGAAGAACGGGATCTTTTTCTCGGAGGAGAATTGGAACAGGATCAACACGGAGCACGAGTTGAAGGTCACTGAGGCGGAGGAGTCCAGGAGACAAATCGAAGTGATCGAGGGCCAGCTGAAGGCGGTGAGGGAGGAGTTCGAGCAGAGCATCTCTCTGCTAATGAAAACGGATGGAGAACTCAAGGAGACGAAGGGGAAGCTAGAGCACGCGGAGAAGGAGGTTGAACGGAAGGACGGAGAACTGACAGCGGTAAAGGGGGCCCTAGAAGAGGAGATCGTCATTCGGCAGGCTCACCAGAAAACTGAGCTGGCTATGAATGAAGTCTCCACACAGTTGAAGAAGGTTGTTCACGACAGCTTATCCGACCTCGGTGATGTCTTCGACAAGCTCGGTACGCATCTGTCCTGGTATCTCACCTAACTATTCTAACACAAGTTTCCAGACCGCAAATCTTCCGTACTCGACTCGAACTCGAAGGCCGTCAGGGCTCATGGTAAATCTGTCCTCGCCGAATCCGAGAACCTCGTCACAGGGCTCGAGACCTTTGCCCAAACTTCCAACCAAAACTCGAAAAAGATTCGCCAAGAGATGGAACAATGGCAGACCCGCGAGCAGGAGCAGCTCTCCAAACAATCCGCGACCGCCCAGGAACAGCTAACGAAGATCGACACTTCACTCCAAGCCATTCGGCGCCAGGAAACAATTTCGGATGATTCTGCCAAAGCGCTTGAACAGGCTCTCAAGCACGCGGTCGCGAAGATCGAGAACGGCTACAAGGATTGGGCGGAGAAGCTGAAGGCTTCCTGCCAGAAGATCTGTTCTCAGGCAGAAGCATCTAGCGCCTCGAGTTCGGCCGCCGTATGTCTCCGATGTGTGTCATTTTCAGT
>Ga0307511_10002147_pt1 | contig 20705 bp, 26 predicted proteins | sample 13_EM_MG_FD_200266 | JGI IMG/M metagenome (GOLD analysis project Ga0307511, IMG submission 200266) | Populus trichocarpa ectomycorrhiza microbial communities from riparian zone in the Pacific Northwest, United States - 13_EM | ecosystem: Host-associated > Plants > Roots > Unclassified | place...
AAGAACACTTCGCACTGATCGTATGGGGGTCGTCTCCATCCTTGACCCACCTCGGGGCGTCGAGTTCTTCCTGGTGGTGGGGTGGCCTAGGAGCCTAGCCCGGTCAGGTCAGGGGCAATTGAAGACTAGTTTGTAACCGTCCTGTATGGTATGGCCGCACTGACAAGGCTGGACTACGGCATAGGCAAAGCAGACTCGATGGAATGGGGCTACCGACATCCAGTAGCGCACGGATAGCAAATCACTTTCGCCTGCCCTAAATACGAGACATTAGAAGGGACTACTAGGGTGCAAAAGGTTGTGGTAGGAACGGGATTCCCTGGGCTGGGGAAAGGAGAGAGACGACGAGGCTTACGACACCATCGAAGCATTCTTTTCAGTTGTATGTTATTCTCTGAGCTAGATATCCGAGTCGATTCATCAGTGTTTTTTCACTTTCGCAATTGGCTAGATTTCACCACATCTTTGGGCAAGGACTGATCATTACATATGTTAAATCAAGCGTGGGCCCACCAGATTAACTTGATCCCCTATATGGGGCCGAATAGGGGTAATAAGTCTTTAAAATAGATATATATTATACATCTTCGGTTCGAATGGCCTTGACATAATATCACTTCCGGGGCTCAACCCATTGTGCAAGGAGACCGTCGGTGGGCCAGGTTCACGAATGCGGGGTGCAAGAAAGCTATGTTTAAGAAGGAGATGTTTGATCGAGTGATGTTTAGGAAAGAGCTGATTAAGTGTGATATATTGCTGCCCCCGATATTCACAAAAGATGTTTGAGACAGGGGTGATTTGAGGATATTTGGGAATGGGGTATTTAAGAAAGAGATGCTTAGAGGGGGATATTCAAAAAGGGGTGTTCGGGGGAAAGTGAAGTTGAAGGAAGAGATCTTCGGGGGGATGTGTTCAGTGGAGATATGTTTGTGAAAAAGAAACTTTTGGGAAAAAGATGTTTGGGAAAGAGATGGCGAAAAAAGACATGTTTAGGGTGACGGTGTTCCGGAAAAAGATCCTCCAGAAAAAGTCATTTGGGGGGGTGTTCATGTAGAGGTGATTTTACACCGGTCGTCGTTTGCATGGGATATCGAACAGTGAAGCCTGATACTGCAGAAGAAGCCGCTTGCCTAATTCCTAGGAACAATTGTAGGGAAATCCCCCGCCCGCATATACACTAATTCAATTTCCTTGAGAAACACAATAATAACACACTCTGCAGCCATGAGACGTCGTCTAATGATAGGTATAACACTGATAAAACAAAACGGTGGCAGTATGAACTTCTCACTACTGTCAATACCATCGTCAGCTTCGCTACAATCACATCCTTCAGCAACGAGACCATCTCCACCACATTGGCCACCTAACCCACCGTCACCAACTCCCCTATCTTCCCCACTGAAGCAAGACAGAAAAGATCCATCGCCAACTCTACCAGGACCTCTCTGCACCTATTCACAAGAATTACACAGGTACTACCGAGCTTAGGGTACCTCCATTGCACCTCCTTCACCAGCTACAGGCCCTTCACCAACTTCACATTGTTCCCGTGCTTTAGGTCCGCTTCACCGCCTTCACTAACGTCACCAACTTCCCCAACTTCCCCCACTTAACTAGCTGCAGGCCCTGCACAAGGTTTATTATATTCACTCGCTCCATCACCTCCGCCAACTCCACCCCTTATACCGCCTCGGCCACCAAAAAAGAACTCTGCCGGGGCCTCACCACAGTCACGCCCTTCAACCCCGTTACCGCATTAAACCGCTGCCGCCTTTACCGCCTTCAGCTGTTGGAATGGTATAATCGGACGGCGCATGCTGTAATGGGCGCAGAACGAGGGCGTGAAGGTATTATGGCAGCGCATGGGATTATCAGAGCTGGAGAAACTGATGAGCTGGGTTAGGATGGGCGTCTCTGTGCATTGTTTCCCGGAATGGCCTGGGCACGAGACGTCTCGTCATTTACCGGGCTGGAGTCGAGATAGTCTAGTAAGTCTCGACACCTTTTTCCCTTGAGAGGTAATGTGAGCCAATACAACAAAGATATTATGTGTGCGAAGAGCTGATATCACAAAGTCTCGAGACATCTCGTCTCATGACCATGCCTAGATGTTGGACGATTAAGGGAATTTAAGTAATCACTGTACGGACGTGCTCTTTCCTGTTATAAAGCGAGTTTTCCCTCATATAGTATACGATTTACTTGTCTGTACCTCGTTAATGAGCCACAAAAAACAAGACATACAGCGGGTTCAGGGTAACTCCCCACCATAGCCACCCCCACCCCAACCATCCCCAACTCCACCTCCTTCGCGGACACCACCACCTTCAGAACTATTACCGCGGCCAGTACCGTCAACAGCTGTATCAAGTTCACCACCTTCACCAGCTTCACCGCCTCGACCACCAAGAGAGAAATGGTGGGAGCGAGTTCCGGGTAACGCCGCACCACAGTTTGCCCTTCCCCACCTTTACCGCCTCCACTACACCCACATCATTACTGCCACCACCAACATTGACAACCTTTACTACATCCACCAGCAAAGAAAATCGGTCCCACTGAGTTCGGAGTAACTCACCGAAGCCGTATGCTTCCCCTCCTTCAGCGCCTGTGCCACCCTCTTCACCACGGCTGTCATCTCCACCACAATGACCACTGTTACGGACTCCACCAACTTCCCCCCATTACTGCCAGTAAAAAAGACATAGTCCTAGTGAGTTCAGGGTTAATTCTGACCACATTCATGCGATCCACCAACCCACCACCCCACCTCCACCGCCTTCGGGAAATTCACCACTCACATCATCGTTACCGCTGTCACCATGTTTATCGCTTCCATCACCATCCCCACCGGGTATGTGTGCAGGGTACAAGAGTTTGGGGGGATGTTTGCGGAGGCGATCTTGAGGAAAAAAAGGCTTGAGCAAGAGGTTTCCAGGGGAAGGTGTTAACGAACTTGGTGTTTTGGACTGAGTTAATTAGTAACAGGATTTTCGAAAAGGATAAGTTTAAGAAGAGGAGTTTGAGGGGGAGGTGTTCGGGCAAGACATATTCGAGAGGGAGTTATTTGGTAAATAGATGCTGAGGAAAGAGATCTTCGGGGTAGTGGTGTGCGACGGAGAGGTGTCCAGGAGAGAGATGCTTGGGAAGCAGGTGCCAAGGATGGAGATGCTTGGGAAGCAGGTGCCAAGGATGGAGATGTTATCACAACCAACGCCCGTCATTGATATTTTCAAGACGGCGGACACTGGTATACCGGCGTTATTACCATCAAGTTCTTTGCCAGCGCAACTTTAATCACTAGATACTTTACCTCTTTCCAATGCTTCCCTCCTTTCTCTCTCCCACGCCTCATATTTTAGATAGCAATACATATCCCTCTGTCCCTCCGGTTATACGTTGCTGGATAGCGTACCAATCCGACGCATTCTCCATAAAAGGGCCCGCCCCTTCGTTTCCTCTTCCCTCTGTTTGGCCCTCACTGCCAAATCAGCCTCACTTCGTACATTTTAAATGCGTGGCTGGTATCCGCCACCCGAGATTATCCAGAAGAGAAACATATAGATGTTAAGCAACAGATGATCGCCGCAGGGGGTGTTCTGGCGTTGGTTTTCCAGACATGATTGTTTGGGAAGGGACAGCAGATGTTAGAGAAATGGACGCTAACGAACCAGATATTCTGTAGGTAGTTATTTGCGGAAGAAAAATATACGAAAGCAATAATTGATGAGGAGATGTTCATATTGCAGAGGATAAGGGGGTGGGTTTAGGAATGAGGCGTGCGGGAAACCGATAATTGGACAAGTGGTGTTTAGGGAGGAGATCTATAAGAGATGTGTGATTGTGCAAGAAAGAGATGTCAGGAGGGGGGGGGTGGACCAGGAAGAAGTTTAAGTGAGAGATATTTGTGTGGCTGGTTTTTGAGAAGGCACTGTTCGGAGGCAGGTGTTGAGGCAAGAGAACTCGGGAAAGAGATGTATGGGAAGGTGATACTTTGGATAGGGATATTTAAAAAAGATTTGTTCCGCAGGAGAGGGTTAAGAATCAGATTTGAAGAAATCGTTATTGAAAACGTCAGGAATCCTCCGCCCTTCTATACCCCAGGCGGGAGCTCAAATTACTCGAGACAAAAATCACAACAATAACAGAGACAAAAACTCTAATCCATCGTCACCTGTCTTCAGCACTAGCGCCCTCTCACCGTGCCCTAACTCTGGCCCGGCAGTCATCGATTTATGCGTTGTCCTATTATACCGTCCCAACAAGATGCCCAGCACGGGCCATTCAGGAAAAGCTTTTCCGGGAAAGGATCATTTGACAATCAAATTTGAGAAAAGGATGTTCAGGAAAGAGTTAATCGGGGAAGTGGACGTTTAGGAGGGTGATGATCTTGGGATAACCATGTTCGGGAAGGATGTTTTTAGGAAGTCAATGTTAGTGGATGATGTCTGCTAGAAACCAAATCTTAGCAAGGAGATCGTTAAAAAGGGATCTATAAGAAAGGACTAACTATTCGCGGGGGGGATGCTGGTGGGACAAAGATTTGGGCGAGGCAGATGTTAACGAGTGGGATCTTCGGGAAGGAGATGTTTGGGAAGGAGATGTTTGCGAAAGAGGAGTCTAAGAACGGGAGGTTTGAGAAAGAGGTTATGGTGGGGAAGGTGTTGGGGAAGGGCATACTTAGGATGGTAATGTTTAGAGGGACATACCTGGCAAGGAGGTTTTGGAGAAACACATGTGTAAGAAGGGACCCTTGGAAGGGAGATTCTTCGGTGAAAGATGTGAGGAGGCAGGGGTGTTCAGCGCGGGCGTGTTCTGGAGAAAAATGACTAGGACTGTAATGTGTCAGGAGCGGATATTTGGGGAGGTCTGCAGGACAGGAGTATTCGGCCATGTCATGTTTGGGAACCAGACGTGTGAAACGCGGGTTTTATCAGAACCACGTTCGTGATAGATTCCGTTTCTTTACACGGGCGATGGACTCCGGTATACCGGTATTGTTACCCTCAAGTCCTTTGTCGGCGGAACCTTTATGAATCCCATTCTTCGTTTTTCGGCTTCATCCCAGGACCTATATTCTCCCGTGTACATCGTACATCCAACATCTCGTTCTTTCTCCTTTGGTTGGAAATTTAAAGAGCGTGCCCAGCTGCTCGCACCCACATATTGGCCTCCTGGTTGTGCTTCCAAAAGGGGCCCTAGTTGTTCGGCCTCACTCACGGCATCACCTTGAGGTAGCTGCTCCGCATTAGTGGTCCCAGATCACCTCTAGAAAAGATGTTTAACAAGGACATGTTTGTGGGAGGCCGTTCTCTGCCAACCGGTGATCAGGAAATAGAATTTTGCGAAGTTGGTGTTTGCAAGTGTACTGTAGGGCAAAGTCATATTTGACAAAGAGATAGTTAAGGACGAGAATTTGAATGAGAGGGATTCAGGAAAGAGAGGTTTAAGAAGGGTATGTTCGGGGGGGTGTTGTTGACTAGAGGAAGATGTTTAGGAAAGCGATTTCGGGTAAAATATCGTTAACAAAATATTCTAGACGGAGATATTCGCAACAGAGATGCCTACCGACCTAATGTATAGGAAGGAGATGTTCAAGTAAAACATGCTCCAGAGAGGGATGCTTAAGAACGACCTGTGTAAAGAAGAGATCTTCGCGAGGGAGACATTTGGCAGGCCCAATGTTCAAGAAAGGGGTCTACGGGGGGGGGATGTTAGGGGAGGAGGTGTGCAAGAATGGGATCTCTGAGACCCCGGGCAGGGGACCCTTGGCACGGTAAAATTTAACGAGCATATGTTCAGGGGTGGGTGCTTAAGAAAGACATACCTTGGGTAGGGTTCTGGAGACAAGAACATTGGAAGGAGATATTGGGGTGGCGATGTCTGGGACCGAGTTGTTTAATAAGCAGATGATTACGGGGGAGCGGTTCAGGAGACATACGGTTGGCAACGAGATGTTTAAAAAAGAGATTTTCTCGGGAGGAGCTATTCCGCCAACAGAAGTTCAGGAGATCTATGTGATGATTACGAAGCAAATGTTGGGTTGGGGAAGGAGATTTTTACAAACGGGATATATAAAAAAGCAATGTTGAAGAAACATATCTCCCGGGGTGGATGTTCAGGAATGCGGTGTTCGGCAAACAGATGTGTTGGAGATGATGAGCATTTTTCGGAACTTGTGGTCAGGGAATTGGTGTTCGTGAGAGTAGTTGTTTGGGGAGGCAGTGTTTTTCGGGTGTGATGTTTGGGAGAGAGGTTTTTGGGAAGGAGATGTTGATCATGCAATGCTCAGGTGGACGGTATTCAGGATCGAGCTGGCCGGGAAGGAGCTGTTTGCGGAAGACGATATTGGGCGCTTTATGGTCAGATGTGTCATATCCATGATCCTTTAATTCCCGTATATGGAGACAGAAACTACTTCATGATATACACAGTAAACACTAGTTGAACTCATTCAATACAGACTCTGTGGTAGACCAAGTTTGCTCTGATGTCTCTCTCATTTCTTGTATTGAACTACACTTGCTGGCTTTTCTACAAGTCAACTCCAATTTTTTAGAATACATTTCTGACAAGCTTTTTGCATGTAAGTGGTACATTAACATTCCTGGTCAGGCATCAGATCCGTCCTACACGTTGGCTCCTGCCGGATTCATCCATCCTTGATATAAACCCAACACACAAACAAGTATGTTTCAAAATACTTCCTAAAAAGCTTTGAATCGCAGCTATTGCAGTTCAGGTGGAGTTAAGCCTCCACGTTATTGGTTCTTCCATGACTTTTCTCTTTCTAATATTCTCATTCGTATCAAATGCCAACCCATTGACATTCAATTCTCCTCCAACCCTACTATCCAGCGGTGATTTCTGCTTTGGTAACAATCCGGATATATCAAGGTACAGAGGTACAGGATCCCACCCTAATATTTCCTTTTTTCTTTCAGATATTTACAAAATTAGTACTTCAAACACACACATTCTAGATAGCAGGAGATAAAATATAAATGATTTGCGAACTAGAGTGGTATTTGAAGTGAAATTGTCTTCCAACTGAGAAGCAGTTCCAGAATCTAGGGGCTAGAGTGTCAATTATAGGTTGCTGAGGCTGAAAGAAAGACTTGGACGACTGAACGGGAAATCTGCCACTGTATTCCTTGTTTGGCACTGTATCCGGATCCGAAGCCGTAATCGTATGAGAATTGGTCTCCGTATGTTTGCATATTGTCACGGCACAGGTTTTGTGTTTGGTCATCGTTGTTTGGTCAAGTTCGCACAAGTCTCAGAGCGTGGCTTTTACGATGCCAGTAGGATATATCTTGACTCCAACATTGGAGCATGTAGCCAACATTAGGAATAATGCAGTGTTATTGCCGGGGCTGTGGGTCCAATGGCAATTGTACTTCCGGCCATTCATATGTTGGAGATGACATTTATAGTAAGGAATTCCAATTTAATACTAATGTTGGACCTGTGTTAAGCTCAGCCGTAGGATATAATCTCTCTAAAACCCTATATGGGTCTGAAGTTAGTCAGTGCTAGGGGTGGTTGAGCCAGAATTCTCACATAAAGACTTCAATGCAGCAATCTCCAATTCTTACTACACAGGACCATACCATATATATAAGTGGCGATTTCAAATCCACATTTTTGAAATTATCCCAAATACAGAACGAACACTGGCTCGTGTAGCCTTTAAAGCGATAGGATCAATTGGACATGATAGAGGCACTGTAGGAGCAGTAGTCAGGATAGAATTGGACGTTGTACTACACGATCTAACGCCTTTAGTGAGAATATTAAAATCGTAATCGGTAAATTAGGAACAATATCAGTGGAACCCACACCTCTGTCACCTCGCTGTCAACCTTACGCCCACCACACCTCTGCAGCATACTTCCAACCCCAATAACCGGGCTGGTATAAATCGACGGGATGGTAAGCAGCTTCTCAGCCACGTATGGCAGTGATCACTTTATGACCACTAGGAGGTTTCAATTCCGATCTATATCCCTGCTACCTGAGTGTTAAGGTAAAAGTTTCAAATGCAATACTTTGAACTAGCGGCACTATCTTCTAATCAAGTCCCTGGGTCGCTCGTCATCGTCCCCTTATTAAGACCGGATGTCACTATGTATAACACCCCCTGACGTTTCTATTGTATAGACATCTGAGATTGTAGACGAAACCCGACTGAATCGGTTGGTTACTTAGGATTGGTGTGTGTATACCCTGGTATGTTGCCCTGCCCCGTGGCGTTATATGGGGCAGGACCCCCAATCTCGGCCCTAATTCACGTCCGCGGCAAGTACGATCTCCCGTATCATTGGCGATAGAAGGATATATATACTGCATCTTAGTAATTAGAATGACCCAATGCTCGTTCCGATATCACAATTAAACCAAGCTCGTCCAACATGACTTTCCTGCCGAGGCCTAACAACGCCCTCCTTTGTATATGTATTCGCATGATAATATGGGAAGCCAGAATTTCGATTCATGGGATATTATCCTGAGGTGTCTTTTCTTCCTTTTTAGTGGTACTAGATTTGGATCCTATATTGTTTCGCCCATATTAGTTGCTTGTTTTTTGCCCTCCTATAGAGATACCATTGGCATTGAGGTAGCCCTCTGGAGATCAACCCATGGCTAGAACTTCCTCCATTGCAGTAAAGAGTAGTAAAAGTCTGGAATATATTGGAGGCTGATCTGATCCGGCAAAACAGAAGATCAAACTCAGAGTTGGTGGTAGTGAAGTGGTATAACGACTATATCGACCACGTTTCCAGGATTCGATTCATGCAGCGGGTGTCTCAAGAGGACATCTATCGAAGTTCTTGGGCATTTTCCGGGGCCGGAGCACAAACTTTGTTTGTTGTTTGGAACCACAACTTGGCTTCGCATGTGTAGTTGGTATTTACGTGGTGAAGTGTGTTCTGGACCACCGAATGTCCAACCATTGTACTTCGGCCGCGGGTTACCCTCAACTCTCCCCCAAACTTTCCGTGATGGCGCCCCCAACTCACTCCTCTACGACTCCCCGCCGGTCGGCGCACCTACTTTTTTTTGTCTATCAGTACTTGTAAGTGGAATATCTAGTTCATGCGGGGTCAGTCGAGCGTAGGATAAAGGAGTCCAAAGAAAACCTCGACACCACCTCGCCGCCCTCGCCATCTATATACCGGCCTCTCGCATAACCTTGGTAACAAAGACTTTGCTCGGACGCAATGCCTGAAACAACTGATGACACGTTGCCTCGAACGGGGAGGGGTGCTGCGGGGAGAATGCATATAGAACCCGCGAGAGCAGGCATTGCTGGCTCTGTGGGGGAGTTGAGTTACCGCAATAGTAGGCGTTGAGATACCGATAAGAATCAGAACATGTTCGGGGTCGGGGGTTCCGGAAACCGGTATGAGCGACATGTGTGGGAAAGGGTTTTTGAGAAGGACATGTTTGGGAAGGCCATGTTCAAGCAACAGATGTTTCCAAGGTACTGTTTCACTCGTTCACGGGGTAGAGTAGAGTATACTCGAATACTATGCAAGAGCAGACGTGCTGGCTTAAGCAACAGAAGGGAAGGAGATCCCAGATCTCGTGCCAAGACTCTTTTTGTGTTTCGCGTAATTATTTGGGAGCGCTAGCTAAGAGGAGATCCCCCAATTTAGTAAATCTCTTTATTCACTGAACACAATTAACCCGAGGAAATAACTCTACCCAGCCAAACTCATCATTCGGCCCTTCAAGCCGTAAAGGCTGCTCATGCCAAACCACGCCAACAACACTGTGCACCCACTTGGTCGCTCGACAACCAGAGTATTTCCGACGGCAGAGAGAACAGAATTCGACACATCGAAGGGAGCACCCCACGAAGATCTTAGTTTCGGGCATCGAAAATGCAAAGGAAAGGCAGCAACTAAACCGATGGTTACCCCCCGCTCTGGACACCGGACCGAGGTACCGCACTCCGGAGGGGTATGACCAAGAAAGTGCTCATGGGGAGATTGGTGGTGAGGATATTTTTTATGGTGGTCTTTGGGTATCAAAGGGAAACCCAACGGGGTATCTTGGCAGTTTCCATGAGGTTATTGTGGACCAATGGGGGGGGGGCATGATTAGGGGCAGTGGGGAGTGGAGAACATGACGGCAGGGGAATGGGAGGAGGTTGAGAGTTCTATGCTGTCACATACGGTCAACTTGGTGGATTCAGACCTGGTGGAAGCTGATGAGAAATTGAAAGAAGTTGACCTAGTGCCCAGAATCCTCGGTGAGTATGAAAGTGTGGAAGGAGATGGCCGACAAGAGATTTCTAATGCATCCCGACAGAGAGGCAGAAGGATGACTTCTGACAATGACAAGACGATGCTGAGGAAAAGGTGGAGACACAAGATGGGGTTATTGCGAGACTCAGGGTACGAATAAATACCTTGACAACATGGGAGGGTACTGGGTGAAAAAACAATTCGCCGAACAGACTTGTACGATAACCCTATTTGTGGAACTGTCGGTTTGGAATATGGAGAAGCTGGAGAGTCTTTCGCGGGGGACTGAAAATCTGAAGAAAGCCACAGTGGAGGAGTTGAGGAAGTGTCAAGAGAAGTGGAAGTAACGGGCGGAGATGGACGCACAGGGGAAGGCAGGGAAGGGAATGTCGTCATGGAGGAAGCCGTGATAGATAAAGGGTAGGGAACTACTGGTCAAGATGGTAACGATCGCCGCCCAGACCGACGCTATACCATCGGAGATAAAAGAACTTATAAGTGGAAGAGGGTACACAGATGGAAGTGGCAATTGCGGAGTGTGCGAAGGCAAGGGCCAAGAAGAGAGAGGGGAAAGAAAAGGGGAGAGCCAAGGTCAGCGAAGATACAGTGATGAAGGGCGGGTCAGACGACTCCGATCCATGGCAGATACAATACAGGATGTGGAACGAAAGGGATATTGGGGGCACGCGGGTCGTGGGAGGTATGCAGAGACGGGGTAAGCCACCCTCTCCGTTGTGGCTTTTTGGACAGGAGGTTGACACTCCGGAGTCACCTGAAGACAAGGGGACACTGGTTACCAATTGAACCCTACGAGTTTGACAAAAGGATGACAAGAGTGGAACGCAGTGAGTGGTGATAGATGGTGCTTGGTGTTGGCTTATACCATGGCTCTATTTCTCCAATCGATTTCGATCTTGCCCACACAGCATATTCGGGTGTTATACAGTGGGCATGTATGTAGTTGGGGCTCGACCGCTCCTAATTAAGGCTCGGTAAAAGATTCCAAGACCGCCTCAAAGCCTAAAGCTGACCCAGGCGTAATAGAATGTGAAAAAAAGAAAAAAAGCACTCTCACGCGGTCGCCATTCCATGCGACGACCATTATTCCGCCTTAACGGATGTTTCCGAGAATGTTGTTGGGGGGGAATATTGTCGGGAAGGAGTATTTCTCGAGCGGTGTGCGGGAGGGATTTGTTCGACAAAGATGTTGTAGCAAGAGAGGTTCGGCGGGGAAGTCTTCATGAAAGAGATTTTTGGCAAACAGATATCCAGGGAGGAGATATTAGTAGGGAGATGAATAACGAAGAGATGTTTGTGGTCAACTGGTTGGGGGAGGCGTGTTCGGGAAAGAGATTTTCGGGAGGGGGATATTAGAGAACAAGATGTTAGGGAGGGACGTGAAGCAGGGTTTTCAGGAAACAGACGTGGGAGATGGGTGTGTTCGACGGAGGCGTTTTCAGAGCGAAGGGTTGTAGGGGAAGTACTCATGAATCAGGTATTTGGGAAAGAGATGCTCAGGAAGGAGATGTTTTGGGAGATGATGATTAGGGATGATATGTTCAGTGGGGCTCGTTGTGAGGAATAGGGGCACAATGCTCCAGAAACCTTTGCCTTTGGAGCTAAAGCCCGCTCTAATTAATATAGGGCCAGCAGTGGTATGGATAGTGGCGCTGTCAGTCCCCTCGTCGAATTCGAGCACTCAATTTTTGTGAATATTTTCTAGGGCGATTGATACAAGTAACTATATTATTCAACACACGAGTATCTGAGCTCAGGGTAATGTTTAAGTCCGTCCTCGGTTGTAGTCTTGGCAATTACTTTCCTCATCTCAACCCTCCCCTCCCAAGCCTCCCCTCCGTTCTCAACTGTCTTCACACATCAAAGCGCTTGGTGAGTAACCGGTTATTCTCCTTCCCACAACCTTTCGAAGAATGGCTTTTTTCTTTATCGTTGGCAATTTGGTTACATGTCACTTTTGCTTGTTGGGATCTGATTATATTAGTGCGGAGTGTGTACCCACCCCTCGGGATCCCTCACACATCTACCTTCACGGACCAAAGCTAAAGGCAACGGATCTATCGAGCTATGAGGTTTCGATGGAACGGTAGAGGTAGAAGTGGAACCACCGGACCTAATGAACTCCCTCAGATATTGCCACTTCACATGCCCTCCGAAACCAAAGTTCAAGGACTGCAGGGCAGGCCCACCTTGTACGGCATCGATGCATGCCTGTGCCGTTTGTGAAAGACATGTCTGAAAAGGAGCAGCTTGGGAAGGAGATGTTTTGGGAGCAGCTTGGGAAGGAGATGTTTTGGAAGGACATGTTTAGGGAGGCGATGTTCAAGAAGTTTGGACCTACCTATTCACGTAGTCGATGTTCAAAAAAGACGTGCTCGAGGGAGAGATGTTTGGGAAGAAAATGTTTCAGTGAGAGCTGATCAGGGTGAGGCACCCAGAACAGAGGGGTCAAGGAAAGAGTCGTTTGGGAAGGAGATGTTTAGTGAGCGGATGATAGCGGGTGAGTTCCTCTGAACAAATATGTTCGAGAAGGAGATGTTTCGGGAGGAGAATTTCTAGAAAGAGAGGAGCGTTCAAGAAAGCGGTGATCGGGAAAGAGTGGTTTGGGAAGGAGATGTTGGGGGAGCCATTGCCGACCGTGGTGTTTAGGAAGGCGATGACCAAGGACCACATGGCGGTGGTTGTGAAAGGACAGGTAATCGGAAGAGACATGTTGGGGAAGGAGGAACACACTTTTGGGAGGAAGATGTTGGAAAGGGGATGTTGACGGGAGAAATGTCGATAATGAGGCCTTCGGGGAAGATATGGTCGGGAAGCTGATGTGTAACCAAGCGGTGTTTGGACAGAGATCCTTGGGAAGATGTTGTTTAAGAAAGACGTGTTTGGCAAAGACATGATTCGTGTCAGGAAAAGGTGATCGGGGGGGACGCGCTCATGAACGAGATGTATGATATAGAAGTGATATTTACGAAGGGGCGTACTACACCTAACTAGGTAAAGCACGCTTATAGCCTAATGCACGGTAGCAACCAGGTATGGCATACTCATTGGGTTCAGCAGATTCTTTATGGTATGCTTCGGTATGACAGGATGGTCTGTAGAATGATTATAGTCGCTGGATTCCATTATCACATCGAAAGCCCCTTTAGAGTTGCCCTGAACGCTCTAGGGCGCTCACAGTCTCAACAGCAACTTCAACCCCCCCCTCGACTCTAAACCTCCTGAGCCAAGACCACCCTCACCCATACATGGCTGTTTATATCATGGGTGAAGTCCTTATAGGTCCCTAATATAACTGCCATAAGCATAGATTATAGGCCATTCCCATGGATGTGCAATATGCATTGCAAAGAATTGAAAATAACTTCGCATGCTCCAACCGCTTCCTTAGCGTAGTATTTATTATACAATAAGAGCTATAATCGTTCTAGTCTCGTGCAACAACGTCCTCAAGGCCACTGGGCATTGCCTTGCAAGTCTTTGAGGTGTCAGTTCTACACTCCCAGCAGCCTCTACCGCTCTCAGCCCTTAGGTAAGCCTTCGTAGTACCCCCCCCTTCTCGAAGCGGTAGCACATGCAATTCAATGTCTCTGATAGCCCATATTGGCTTGATTGAAAGCTCAATGTAAACCCTTTTTCATAACCCACATTGAACTAACTCTGCTGCATTGGTATCCAGGGTCTTAGTGAGCAAGCGTAGATACTGTCCACTACATCGCGCACAGCAAAAATGTGCATGGTGATGCGAGAAGATTGCAATGTGAGAGGGATATGCGTGATAGTACCATTGCAAGTTGAGGGTAACATCTCCATTAGACCTAAATTATATGTCGCAACTAACGGAAAATTGGTCTTTTCAAGAATCGCTTGTAGTTCTTATGTCTCTCCCGAACTAGCAATCGCCAATGATGGCCCTCAAGTGAGCACTCGAGCCCTTCCCGCCTCTGTCTGCCGCGCTGGATCTGAAGCATAGCAGAGATAATCACTTTCACAGAGAGCAAGTAGAGTGCATTCAGCGATATTGGGTTCAGCTAGTGCCCAGAAATCTCGGGATGCACATGCTTTACCTCTACTTTCAGTGAAGAACGCTTATCCCTAACAAAGTTCAAAGTTTGCGCCAATTAATATTTCGTCCATAATTTGATACGATATGTCGAAAGGGACACGGGAGGGCCTAGACAAGCTAGACCGTGGAAAACCGGAATGTGACCAACCGTTCGACGCAATATAGCCCTTTTTCCATTCCCTACATAGCCAGATTTCATAGGTATTTGTTTTCACCGGAACGCGATCCAATTCCAGATCACCAGTTTGTACCTAGATTTGCATGGCCGGGCCAGATTTACTTGGCACCCCCTTGAACCATCCGGACTCATGGTGGCACCCTTCATGGAGCCGAATATGAGTAATGAATATGTAAAAAAGTACAATAAAATAAAAACTCCATGATAGTAGTATTTTTGCTTGCCCAGTCAAGTTGGGTATTGACTGCCGTATTGAGATGCCTTCCAAGTCCCAATAGGGTAGTGAACAGGGATGCAGCCAGACTTGTACACCATAGGTAAGATTCACTTGGCATGGTACGTATTAAACTTATGCTCTCAAAATAACTACGTCAATCTGCAAATTCATTACAACTATCATGACTAGGCGCGGAACTTCGGGGAGCCGGAGACACTGGCTTTTTGGCTTCCAATCGAGGTCCTCAAGGAATGGAAACTTCGGCTGACAGCGGTATTTTCACTCGCTGAATAGGGATGCAGCAACCTTTCCACCACCGAAGCCACGAGGGCTACAGTCGATGCTGCTACACTATTGCAATCCTTTTAAGCCTTTATTAGAAGTCACGGTCAACCACACCACGGTCAGCGTAACCCTATACTTGAGCGCTGCAGCAACCCTCCGGGTATCATGCTCTACAGATAATTTTAATCACCAGAACAGGTTGCTACAACTCACGACGACCTGTCACAAGTGGAAATGGACGTTCTCGAGGGTGAGGTGGGACATTTCCTCCCGTAGATTGAGCTCTATGAAAATCACCTATTCTACCCCTGAGGTCAAGGGGTATATCTCTGAAATAACATCATGAGTTAGCTTCCCCCTCTCTGGTGGCGGATGATGTCGACTTGGGCGGGTTAGCATGTGATATGTACCTCGAATCATGCGAACAGAGTGATGGAAAGGCAATGATATGAGGTTTGACACCGCAGTTACGATGGCTGCAAGCTATAGTTGTTTAAAATGTATCTTGGAAAAGGATGGAGTGAATGGGGCAAGGATAAGGTTTATGCTAAACGCTTCAAAAGACAATGTGATGGAGTAACGATGTCATCTGTGTATGACAATATAGCTAGGGAAATCCAGTTATACCATATGTCCCCCTTGGCTGTTCGGTTTAAAGTATTGCACCACATGTGATGAGGCACATTCCACCATCCCGGAGCAATATCAAATCATGGATAATTAGGTATATCGTATAATCAAATTATGTACAACGAAAACATATTTTGACGTGATTCAACCGACAGTGTTCATGTGAAAATATATACTCCCGCCCCTTCCTGTACCACGTCCCCGTTGTACTTCCGAACTCGTAAAACCAACTTTCGTCCTACCAGTCTCCCACCATCGACCATTAAATACAACTCATTCCCCTACAATATGTGAAAAGATACACCAATATGTGAAAACATACACCCCCCGCCCATTGTACTTCGTTGTACTTCCCACGATCACCCTCAAACCGCATACCCCTGTATCAGATTATACAAAAGAATTCCCAGATCCAACGTCAAACCGCATACCCCTGTATCAGATTATACAAAAGAATTCCCAGATCCAACGAGGACTAATATATCCACACGCTAGGACTGACAAGTGACATTCTCTGTTCTAAGTCCTAATGGCGTTGCATTGGGAAATAGAATCAGGAGGTCATCCAAAACTCGTAAAACCAAAGGTTTTTCCTTCCAGTTTCCCACCTCCGACCATTACATCCAGCATCCTTCCCATCGACTGCTCACAACAGAAGTGGTCGCATATCTGGAGACAATAGGTGTATTGTTTGTGAAGGAAGCGAATTCTTTCGCGAATGGGTCCTTAGTTGGGTTGCTGGAACTGACTTCGTTCGAGTGCCTCGTAAAAACCGTTTGCATTGGGCAACTGACAGTCTTCTCGGAGGAAAGTAGATTTCAATCGGGCAGTGATCTGGTATTGTCCTCCTCGTAGTGAAGTAAATAGCATTCACCACCCAATAACTACCACGTACTTACCACCGCAAAACTGTGCGTTTCATCTTGAAAATTTGAATCGAGCGATCACTTGGAATTGTCAAGTAGGAAATTCATGGCGAAGTAAACGCCATCCAAATCTCCGCATGAAACGCGCAAATTGCTAGGGATAGTAGCCCCAGTGGCAGTGATAGCACCTTCTTGGCTAGTGCCTGCTTCCCCACCTCCTGCCTTGGGGTTTTGCGCTTGCCGTTTTATAATGTGACAAGACTTCTAACAAAACCCCTCTCTGAACCTGGCCCCGGTGCGCATCTAGGATATGCATGGACGGCAGATGGTTTTGCCGTGTAAGATGGTGCGAGAAGGTGGATGAATAGTAACCTTCTCCCGCGTCTCAGTCATGCAGACGACCTGTTGGATCGTTTTGAATTCATTCCACGCCCTTCATTGGGTGGGGAATGTGAGGAAAGGAACCCTTGTTTGGGGACACTGAGTGAAGACCAACAAAGGTTCGCACCAGTGTATCGACGACGGCAGTGGCTCACAGGGTGCCCTGCGGAGGAGAGTTTAACGCCCTCCCTTTTGAATGGGGGAAGGTGCCGCTCCGTCATGCGAAATGTCCGTTGCATGCGTACAGAGACAAACAACGTTCGCACCAGTGTAAGTGGTGGCGATGATGGTCTCGCCTGGATAGCGTCGATCGGTAGAATAGTACTGGGCAGTAAACTGCAGTACCGGCGATTAAATCGTTTTAATTCTGTAGAATTTGAAAATATTTTGAAAGTTTTTTGAGACACAGGATTGTCTTCGGTCCTGAGCTCAAGCAGTCCTGTAAGAAGTACTAATCAGTATCAATAATGTAAATATACAATGGAAATCCGCTTACCTGGACATGCTTGCACAGGGTGAACCGAAAGGAAGATGTCTGGGTTGAGAAGGCCTTTGGGGGAGAAGCAGCAGGGTATTTATGTCTATTCCAAGGAACGATGGGTATAACTGTAGTCTGGTTGGCACAAGCCTCTCTCGCAACTTTCTTCGGTCATGTTTCTTGATTGTGGCAGTATTCGATTTGTTGAATGGCGTCCCCAGGTCATTTAAGTTTCCTCACATAACGTCACTCACGGAAAACCTTCCCGTATCACATTCGCCCGGTGCGCCTTGTGGACCGCCTTGTGCCGGCTTTCTTAGCGTGCCTATCGTCTAAAATGTAAATTACGGCGCAGTCGGAGTCTAATAGTTAGACGACTAACTCCGCCATATTCATCATAAGTGACGTTTACATTTTGTGCCGACTTTCCTAGCTTTGGCCCCTTCCTGGGGATACTGGGCCACAGTTGTCATATTGGCGTCAATCTTACATAGCCGTCTTGTACTATCTATTCGACGCTTGTAAGGACTTTCCGTCTTCCTCGGTATGCGGCGGAGGAGGCCCGCATAAAGCGATAATCAAAGTCTATGATGTCAAGAGGGCGGATGGGAGACATACAGCGTCACAATTGCGCACCGCATAGGTTCCCTTTGTTGTCGTCACTCGCGCTGGTATAACCTGTTACCCTCAATTTGTTTGTCAGCGCAATGTGGATAGTCCTTTCGTTTCCTTCATCCAACGTCTTGCATACCTTGTACTACAAACATCTCTCTCATGCTCTCCCCTAAGCATCGCTGGATGTGGTGGCCGCCCCTCGCATCCTTCAACACACACGTAGGCTTCCCCATTCGTAATTCCGTGCGATCGATGGTTTATGATGATATCTAACTATCAGTACTTTAGACTTCCTAGCCACATCCCCGCTCCACCGTCAAGCTTACCGCCGATTGAACCCACTCCCATGTCATCCCAACATATTCTTCCAGTCAGGGATCATGTGTTTGCAGGCCCACATGCCATCCGCCTCCTCACGAACTACAGGGCTAAGGTGGGAATATCGTTATTTCAGCTACGGTTTGCCTTCTGATCAACCCCGTGGCTTGAAGTCCGCCTCCACCTTTTCTGGGTCCCGGCATCTCGGTAATCCTGAACGCATGTCCGCCCGCCACAAGAATGACAGCAATGATCTATCACGACCGCTCACATGGTCCGACCATGTGGGTTCCCCAACGCAAGACCTGCTGGGCGTTATACTTTTCGGTCATTACCTAGTTCTTTAGACAGAACATGTGCCACACCATTTGGCAAGAACCTTTACCTCTACATAACTCTCGCTCCGCCTCCGCCTACTTCCCACTCCCCACACCAGGTTATGTGCCCGCTCCGTCCATAGGGAAGTTTTTGACCCCCGCTTCCAAGCCATACCGCTTCACAACATCTATACTCAATCGTTTACATCAAAAATTTAGAACCGCAACCCCAATGGCTCCGGGGATGACAGCTTCCCTCAGATGATGATGAGTTTCGAGCGGAACCCCCTTTGCAGAGGAAAAGAGTCTCAAACACTATTGGGCTACAGAAGTGGTTCCATGCCCCTCCGTGAATCAACTGGCAGCCGAGCAACTGGCCACCACCTACCGTATCCCAGGGAATAATGGGAATGGGTTAGGAAATGGTGGAACTGTGATCTTTGAAGGACGGTTTGGTCGCCTCATGTCAAAGTGTGCTGCGTGGCAGCGTGAAAGAAGAAGGATACTAGTGTATGGATAACCGGGTTGATTTCACCACAGACCTTGGCCATCAAAAAGCCACAAACTCCTGGTCCCACCGATCCACAACCCACTGCTCTTACGCATCCACAATCCCCGACACAACACTCCACCCCTCTTATCAGGATCGTCGGAGTAGTATTTTCTGCTACCTCTCACAAACTTTCACGCACAGCGATCCCTCCTCGTTGGACAAAAACTTCAACCACAGCCCCTACACCTCGAACCTAGCCTTCTTTGCACTCCTGAGTTCCGGCGGCGCAGACCAAACCAAACGCCGTGATGGGGGGACCGATATGGGTATAGGAGAGAACAACTGACGACCGTCTTGAATCAAAGTTGGTTTAGTTGGGCTCACCCCGTGGTCTTTGGTTTCTCAGCCAAGACATCGAACAATAGGCCACACCAGGAGATTAGCCATAGCTTTACAGAGTTCTGGTTAGTGCAAGGCTCGGACAATTACTATCTGTCATTTGAAAAAAAAAAAGATCAATCCTTATTTCGTTGTCTCCTCTATTAGGCTTTTTTTTGTTTTTTTCTTACGCTTTTTGTTTCCCCTTTCCCCTTTTTTCCCCCTGTTTCTTTTATCTTCGTTTCTTTTCTTTCTTTGTGGGTGGAACACACCAGAAAGAGTGGTCCGGGAACAAAACCAAAATGTGAACATGGAGGAGAGAGGGGAGAGTAAGGGGGAATGATAGTGGAAGCGTTGGTAGGAGACATATCCAACACACTGGAGCTGTACTGGACTCGCTTGCCTATTTCCCAAATTCCAATATCCTTGCGTTCTTTCAGGTTCCCTTGATTTCTGACATCATGACATTGTTTGTTAGGACAGCGATGTCTGTTAAACTCAGCGTACATTGTGTCTGCTTCCTGCTTGCCTCTTCAGTGTGCTCTGTTCCCATGTATATAAACACCTCTGGTTTTCCTACCTTGTCGCTCTTGGTAGAATCAAGCCTTCACTCCAGTACAGTCGCCACCTAGTGCACTTTGCCTTTCCCCTATATCACTATCTATCAGTTCTTTACGAGAACTTGTGCCAGCCAGACTACAGTTCTTCGCCTGTATAGCAACCTCGACCCTGCATCGTTCTATTTCTATCTAACAACGTATTTCCTGAATACTTTTTTCAAGATTATCCCAACTCGAACGATAGAGGAATAGTACCAAACCTGCGCGGGGAGCACCCATAGAACAAATGTATGACTGAGACAGCGGTGGTCCAAAACGAGAAGGGGATGTCTGATTTGGATCAGTCTATACATGGATATATGGAATGAAAGTTGTAAAATTATATGAGAGAAGCGACAAATCGAGCCCTCCACACCTCAATTTACCCACGCCGATACCTCACTCCGATATTCACCCCATGAGTGACCATGACATACAGGGTCCTCACCATCCTTTATCTTCCACCAAAAATATTAATTCCAATTTCACCTCGCAAGCAATTGCAAGCAACACCGGTCCCACCCCACAGGGTAGTCATATCACGTATCTGTAATGTATGTAGTCGGCATTGCATGTATCTAGTTCAGTATCAGCTGTGGGGGGCGCC
>Ga0307511_10002148_pt1 | contig 20704 bp, 24 predicted proteins | sample 13_EM_MG_FD_200266 | JGI IMG/M metagenome (GOLD analysis project Ga0307511, IMG submission 200266) | Populus trichocarpa ectomycorrhiza microbial communities from riparian zone in the Pacific Northwest, United States - 13_EM | ecosystem: Host-associated > Plants > Roots > Unclassified | place...
CGTCCGACGGTTTCTCTGAGGTTTGGCCGGGGGTGTATGAGGAGGAAAAATCTATCGCAATCAGGGTCATACGCTATCGTGACGCAGAAGGTGCCCAGGAAATAAAAAAAGTAGGGGACTTGACCTATTCTCTTCATCACGATCGAGCCTGAGCATTTGCAGAACTTTTTCCGAGAGGTCGTAACCTGGAAGAGCCTGTCTCACCCGAACATATCGGAGTTAATTGGGGTGACAATGGGTGACGAACAATATACCATGGTCTCGCCGTGGATGGAAAATATCGTCGAATTCTTTAGGGAGGAGGACACCGAAGCCAATCCGTTGAAGCTGGCACGTACTGCTGTTTCGTTTTTTGCACCCCTTAATTGAGTCCGGTCACAGTTAGAGGACGCCGCACGCGGACTTCAGCACCTTCACAACATGGATCTCGTCCATGGTGATCTGAGAGGAGTACGATTTCAATACTTTTTCGAACGGCGACGCTCACATCCGCGTAGGCAAATATCCTGATCGACGGCGACGGTCGCGCCTGTCTCGCGGACGCTGCGGCTGGATCTCAAAGAGCTACGTCCAGTGGTTGCAACATCATGCGTTGGTGTCCGCCGGAACTGCTGGATCCGGAGAGGTTTCAGTCCAAGAGGGGTGGTCCTACCACGAAGGCAGACATTTATTCGATGGGGATGACCATCTACGAAGTGAGCTTCCTCCACTACAAATCTGGCCGGAGCGTTGAGGTGGCCCTAGGTCCTAACGGACGGTATCCCATTTTCCGCGTGCAACGATAACGTGGCAATCCTTTGTGTCCTTGATAATCTGCGACCCACGAGACCAATCTTTGCCGCGACCCGCGGCTACACCGAGGAACTGTGGAAGATGACAACTACTTGTTGGAAGGAGGATCCTAGCGATCGCCCTACGGTCGACGACGTCCTCTGCGTGCTGAAGAATGCCGCGGAGAAATGGACATCCCGTCTCCAAGGAACGACCGGAGTCCAGCCCCTCTCGGGGAGAGACTAGTTTCGCCCACCGTCCCTGAACGCGGGGACGAGCCCGCCTCACCCAATTTCCCGCAGTCACCTGTACAGCCAGCTGCATAACGATAGACCGTTTTTTGAAACAATAGGATGGGATTTCTTTGTTTATGCCGTCGAGTGATGGGGATCTTACTCCTTCCACGCCTCCTGTGCACCTCTGGAAGTGGAACTAGAAGTATGGGGCACACGGCCGTGCTGACCCAATAGCTCTGAGCACCGTTTGGCATAGGACTGGTATTACAAGGCGTTGGGATGGTTGGGGACAACTGGTGGATAGCAGCGCCCGTCAAACGCTTATCAACTCTCTTGATCTCCGCTACCGATTCTGCACTCAAAATCTTCGTTTAAGTACCTGTCAGAGTGTAAACAAAAGAAACCTGTCCTATTTTTTCGAAAAGCAGTCTATCGGTCTGCAACTAGCTGTAATTGAGACCTCAGTCATCGCCCTCATCCCCACTCCCCCCACTCCCGTACCTCCGACCACAAAGAACGAAGCACCACCCATGTACATCCCCGTAGTCTCCTCGAAGGTGCAAGAGATGGTGGAAGAGACGGAGCCTATGCCTTACAACCCACCACAAGAGAGGGAACTCGAACCGACCCCTACTACCTCGAAGGAGGTGGACATCCCGTCTCCAAGGGATGACCGGAGCCCAACCCCTCTCGGGGAGAGATCAGTTTTGCCCACCGTTCCCGAATGTGAGGACGAGGCCGCCACCGCCACCTCCGCCTTACCAAATCCCTCTCAGTTACCTGTAATCGAGACCACAGTCATCACACCCACCCCCACTCCCTCCATTCCCGCACCTCTGACCCAAAGAATGAGGCCCCACCCTTGCACATCCACGTTGTCTCCTCGAAGGTGGAAGAGGTGAAGCCTACGCCCCACAACCAGCCAAACGAGAGGGAACTCGAGCTTACCCCCACTACCTCAAAGGAGGAGGAGTCTGTGCCTGTCGGTCAGTCCGGGGAGGAGGACGGGCATGAGTCGGACCACGCCGCCTCGAAGGGGGAGGTGAAGTCTGTGTTTGTCAGCCCGTTAAAGGATGAGGGACCAGAGTGTACTCCCGCCGCCTCGGAGAAGAAGACGGAGCCCGCGCCCGTAGATCCACCAAAGGAGGAAGGATTCGGGTCGACCCCTGCTCCCTTGCAGGAGATGAAGTCTACGCAGTCAAAGGACGGGGAATCTGAACGAGCCATCGTCACCCTAAAGGAGGAGACACTCAAGGAGAAGGCGCCACTCAGACCCACCCTGGAAGAGGGAGGACCCAACCCCGCGTCCCATCCACCCGTGAAAGCCGGGGCTATCGCCAAAGACGGTCCGGTTTGTTGTTCTTTCGATAATCTGATCGTAGGGAACCACCAGGGCGACACGAAGGATCAGGCTGACGGAGAGGATGGTGACGGTAGTAATCTAGACGAAGGTGGGTTGAAGCCGAACCAAGTCCGGGCGGTGGAGTCGTCTGAGAATCCATTGGCATTGGTTGGGGCCCACCAGGTACTGTGGGAATCTCACCGCGTGTAAACTACCTAACCGTCAGCTGTCCTTCAGGCACCGCCCGTGAAAGCCAGGGCCTTAACCCATGAAGGAACGCGCTGAGTACAAGCCCAACCCTCCCCAGCATCGATATGTCCATTCATCAGATTCGGAACGACATTTTGGACTAGATTTTTGTGTACTTTACATACAGACGAAAGTTGTACCTGCCTATGACGGTTTCTCGTCGTATAGGATAATGTGTTGCATACATAGCATCCCCCACTTTCAACCCCTCTCCAAGCGGACGCTCCCACCGATTTCACCCCAGATCGGGCTCGGAATGAAAGATCATTGGCCGAATTCTAGGCTTCAAATGGGCACATCACACGGGATTAAGTGAGGATAAGGTGGCCACCATAAAGGAAAGCGGGCCAAAATTGATTGACTAGGCAATCGGTCACAAATAAACTACCCAGTGTTACCCGGAACAATATGATAAACGCTTAGAAGGGGTATCCATCGGAGAAAGGAAGAAATCAAAGTCCATGTGTCCGTGCATCTCATCTACAATAACGATCCGGCCAAAGCGGCAACGAGAGCGATAACCAAACCACTTCCAACAGAATTGGGTGTCGCAGCGCCATTATTGGCATTATTACCAGTAGTGCTGCCGTTGTTGGGGGTGGAGGGGGTGTTGGTAGTGCTGCCGTTGAGGGTCTTGGCAAGGTTCTGGAACGAGGCGAAGTTGCGTTGGCTGGTCTCGTCAGTGTTGATGGCAAACACCATTCCAGCACCACAGTGGTTAGCCTGACGACAGTAAGCCCAGATGGGAGCGGTGTCGTTGATGGTAAGGGACCAGGTGGGGAAGGTTGTGGCATCGGCAGCGACTGGGAAGAAACCGGAGTCAAATCCGATCTTGGAGCCAGTGGTCTTGTCGGTCAATGGCATGCAGGGAGCGCCGTATGAAGACTGGGTGACTGTGTGGTTCTTGACGTGGAAAGTGAACTTGATGGTGTCACGAGGAGCAGCGCTGACACGGCTGGGAGTGAAAGTAAGGTTACCATTGGGACCACCAACAATGACCTCGATGGTGTTTCCAGTGGCGGAGGCAGGAGTGGGAGCCGGCGAGTTCGGGTAAGAAGAATAGGTCGTCGTCCAAATATCGGAACCGAGGGTGACGGTATCAGTCATAAGCGATGGAACGGGAGGAGGAGGGATGGTGGCGCCTCCGTAGTCAGCGGTCCAAGTGGAACTGGGCGGGTTCTGGCCGTCAGCCTTGAGCTTAGCGCCAATATCGAGGGCAGCTTTCTTGAAGTTGGTGAACGAGTTGGGGGCTCCGTCAGCGCCACAGTTGATGGCATGGACCATACCACTATAAATAACCGACATGAATGAGTTCTCGAGCGCGAATGGGAACGGAAGCGAGCAAATACTCACGCTCCGCAATGGCTGTTTGGGGTGTCCCTAGCCTGGTTACAGAAGACCCAGATCGGTTGAGTCTAAATTAGGACAATACGATAACCCGATCAGTAACCGCCATGGGAACAGTCGTTGGGCATTCGACAACGGGGATAACATACATCATTCACAGTGACAGTGTACGTGGGCCTATCGGCGACAGCGACGTCGGCACCCACTGGGCGGCTGGGACACGAAGTCAGCACGCGAGGCCGAGAAAAGAAACTGCACAGATGTACTCACAAACCGGAGTCAAAGCCACCATCTTTGTGAGTGCAAGGGCCAGCGAACGATGACTGGGTCACAGTGTGGTTCTTGGGGTTGAAATGGTAGACGACCTGGTCACCAGGGTCTGCGGCCTAAGGAGCGGTCATTAGTGGGCGCGGATCGTAGATCATAGCAAGGAACACTTACAATTGCCTCTGGGGTAAAAGTGAGAGCACCACCATCACCACCGACTTGAATATCGATGACCTTGGCGGACACGGTAGAAGCAAGGACTAAACCGACGAATGGGATGAACATGGCTGGCAAGTTCGTGGGCGCGTTGGGTAACAGAAAAAACTCAGGAAATGCTCGAGATTGAGAGCTGAGGTTAGAAAGATGGGTAGATCTGTGAGGAAAAGAAAAAAAGAAAGGAATGAGAGGGTTTAAAAGGACGAGAAGAAAATAAACAAAGTGGATGAGAAGAAAGAGGCGGTGATGCCATTAGCCGTGTCTCATAAGTTATCAGGGACCTAGCGGTTCCCACGGTGCGATCGTCCAATCAGAGGCCGGTTTTGGCAGAAACGACGCACTGCCGAGAGAGCTGACCGAGGCTTTACAAAGGCTTGAGAAAGGCACCCTCTGAAAATCTCAACCCAAACGCGTTTAGGGCTTCACCGCAAAGCCAAACACTGGCTGTTCCAGCTCACCGTCATACCCGGTCGATCCTCCAGGAACGACTCCTTCCCACATGGTTCACGTCATGGTCAGGTCCGATCCCTTGGATATCCTCACACGCACATGCACCAGCCCTGGGTATGAGATCGTTGTCAAGCTTGAGCAAGGGTGAAATCCCGATGTATTGGTACCAAGCACAGTCGATGAAGATAAATACGTGGCCTCCACAGCATCAATAACTTATATTGCTGGAACAAAAGACACGACCTCATCGTAGAGCAGCTCTGGGGAGGAAGGGACAAAGCGTCAGGATACCGGATCATAAAGGCCGAGGCCGACCAACGTACCTTTCAACTGGTCCTTGGACAGATCCTCCTTGTGCACTGCAATTGGGGGTATGGTGTGAGACAGGGGCGAAACGCAGAACTGCAGAATGGCTTACTATCGAATTCAAAATACTCCGGATCCAATGAGGCAACCACGGGCTCGTCCTCGGGGTCGTGCTACGGGTGCATCAAGCGGTCAACGGGCTACTCGGCCGAACGGACTTAAGCACACTTACATAGGCTCCCAGGTACGGGTGGATGAGAGCTTGGTCGACCGTCAGCCGCTTCTTTGGATCGAACGTCTACCAGAAGTGCATCACAAAAAGCGCGGCTCTACCACCAGAGGCAAGACGTACCAGTGTCTTCGTTAGGAAGTCGAGGGCGTCCTCTGAGGCCTTGGGGAACAGTGCGTTGAATGGTCGCCGTTTGCGGATCGGCAGCGCGCGGATATAATCGCGAGACCGTCGCGAGGTGATCCCATAAAACTCATCCAACGTAGGCGTTCCAATGACATCAAGTATCAAATCAAGCTGGTGGCCGTAGTCGCGACCGGGGAACAGCGGCTTCCCGTTCAACAGCTCCGCAAGAATGCATCCAACGGCCCAAAGATCGATCGCCTACCTAACGGTTAGCAGCGCTGGTGATCATTGGTCGAAACCGCCTACCTTTGTATACATCTTGAACGAAAGCATGATTTCTGGCGCGCGGTACCACCTGGTAGCAACGTACTCCGTCATCAACCCGACCTCCTTCCCTTGTGCGGCAGAGGTCTTGACGCTCCGGGCTAAGCCAAAGTCACACACTTTGAGGTCACAGTTTGCATTCAGTAAAAGGTTAGCAGGCTTCAAGTCTCGATGGACGATGTCTGCGCTATGAATCGACTTGAGCGCACGGAGGACTTGATAGATGAAGTACTAGCGATAAAGCGATCAGATGAGAACTCAATGGAGGTAAAACCTTCCTCCGTACGCACTTGGCAATGATCATCAGTCAACTGCTGTGTCCTGATAACCCGGTGCAGATCTGTTTGCATAAGTTCCTGGATGACTGCGGTCGCGGGAGCCGTGAAAATTTAGGTGAGGGATGGTGCGGGCATCGCGTACAATAAATCTCCGTAAAATCATCCAAAGAGGGTGGCTTGATGATATCCAGGATAGAAATGATCTATTCCATTCGGTCGGGTGACGGAAAATACATGGCCAATGGTCAGATGGGCAAGATTGGTCCAAGTGGAGGAGATAAGGAGTTTGTAAAATTGGCCCCATGCACTCACATTCTCATTCATGCAAGTCTCGGAAAAAAACTTGAGAAGTTTGAGCTCTCGCAGAGTCCTCAAGCAAAACAGGGTATGCTCAAAAGGCAGGATCTTCTTGATCGCAACCTCTCTGCCAGAGGGTATATGCCGCGCTGAGGCGACAGTTCCATATGCCCCCTCCCCAAGCCGGTGAAGAATCTTGTAGTTTTCGCCTGCGATCGCACCATTCAGATGCACGGAAACCCGACCTGGTACTTTGGAAGGTGCTCACCGACTTCGAATTTCGGTAAGGGCTTGTTTTTGCGTGAAGACATGGCTCTAAAATGTACCGCTCCGCCTGGTAGAAGGAAAAGACGAGAGAGAGAGAGAGGGGGGGATATATGAGAAGTTAAGAGAAGTGGTGGATGTGAAGAGAACGACCGGTGGTGGTGGATGGTAAGTACTTGAGCAATAAGATTGGGAAGAGGCCTTGAGTGCAACGCTGATCACCGTGATACATCCGAAACACCTGTCGCACACCGCTCGCACTGAAGCGCTGATCTCTCACGGTCTCATCGTTGCGTTTGGAGGTGCCCGGCCTAACAATATCAGAGATGGCTTGTAGCGCTAACACACAAAACATGATGAATCCAAACGACATGCGGAATGTACACTAGTGACATGCTGGATGGGAGAAAGGACAACAAAAAACAAACGCGACATAGCAATGAGAGAACACACTAGATGCGGAACCGGAGACCGGACGTCATACTTCAGAATCTCCGTTGACCCTTCTGCCAGTACGACGTGGCCATGCCTTCGACACCAAAATCTCCAAACCGCGTATCACTCTCCAGCTCTGTCCCATAGACCGTTTTCATGGGAAAAGCCGGAGTATCGTCTAACCTCGAACTCGCTTCTCCGTTTCCTGATGGACGCGAATGGATGGGGTGCAACGGAGGCGTTCGCAACAGCGCCGAGAAGCTGTCATCGTTTGGTTCTGGGTTGGCGGACCTCTGTGGTGGTAGGCTGGACGCCGCACGAGGATCAGAGGGTCCCGCAGGAAGCCCCGACAGAAAGAAGGGCGAAGCCCGGTCCCGTCGGCCAGCCCGTTCGACGACGTGGGACGTCGGAGACTCAGGCCGGGCAAGGTATGAGGCGAATCCCGTCCCAGGGTAGACTGGCGTCGAAGTGGCGGCCTGGAACGCCGAATAATTTATTCCAAATGGCTGGTTCTCCACTGCGTTAGATGAGGTTGTTTGTAGATCGTGTGGAGTGATGGGTGGCGAACGTCCTCCAAACAAGTCGGACAAGTGAGTTGTTGGGGGAGGGGGGTCGTAATCAGACTTCTCTTCCTCCCCCGTGTATACAGTGAACTTGTGGGTTGCTGCCCGTTCCGGGGGGGCGGGAATCTGCGAGGGACCCGCGGCTATGTCTGCTTCATGATCGGCAGAGAGCTTGATCCGCTTCTTCTGGGGCTGAGGCAACTTATGAGAGTCATCATCATGGGAAGGATGTCTTGTGCTTCCGCCGGCTTGGCTGCCCGGTGAATCACGCGGCCGTTTCCCTAGTGAAGTTCCCGGAGGTTGCACAATGGATGCACGCACGAACGCTCCAAGCGTCCTAAGGGCGGCCTGAGGAATGTCATTTTCATAAAAATGACTCTGCCACGTACTGTTCTCGGGCAGTAGCCTCACGTACAAACCCTTCAAACTCGCTACTCATCTTCTCTAACCTATCCTCTGCACTATGGGCACGAACTTTCAACTGCTCTACCTCGTCTGACAGCTGCGCCTTGGTACTCGTCAACTCTGATACTTGCAAGTTTAGACGCTCAAACTCTGACTGGAAATGTTGAATCTGTTCTTGGAAGGGGCGTAGCTGATAGCCGTTGTCAGGGAGAGGACGCAGTAGGCAATGGAAGGACGCACGATGTTCTGCATGTATTCGTTTATCTTATCGAAATTCTGGGGTGGTCCCTGCGTAAGCGAAGTGGTCTGAGCCACTGGTGGTGGAGTCGTGGAGGCGGTGGCCAGTGGATTTGTCGGCGGGTGTTCTGAATGTGGCAGCTTCAGGACCAGGGTCAACGCAAATAGCAAACGTAAAGAACGTACCAGGGTCTTGTTCTTCTGGAATGACAGCTTCTGGGATCTTGACGCTTTTGCTCACCCGTTTGTTGTTCTTTGACACGCTAAAAGACTTCGTGACTGCGCGCGCCCCAACGCCACCGGCTACTTTCGGCCGTCCAACCCCCAGCCTGAGCTGCGTTTCTTTGGCCTTTCGCGTTCGGGTTACAGGGAGTGGAGGTGGCTGAGCTACGCGTTGTTGGACAACAGGCTGGGGGATCTTAGAAGCGTCTGACTTGTGTTGAGTTGTGGCCTCATCCTCTTCGTCGGTGTCGTGAACTATCACAGAGCCCCCGGAGCGCAGTCGAGATTGACCAACGTTCGTGGATCGGGTGGAAGCGATTCTGACCGATGTGGTTCGTTTGGATGGAGGAAGCTGAGGTTGTGGATTCGGTTCAGGTTTCTGCATAGCTTGACTATGTTGGAGCGTCAGGTCCCCATAAAACGCGCGTAGGGGATGGATGGACACACCTCGTCGCGTCCAAAACCAAGTCAATGAGGGCTTCGGTTTTGAGGTTAGCCTTGACGCCGTAGTCCTGTTTGATGTCCGGGATCAATTGCCGAGACACCGAAAAGGGGGCGGGTGGTTACCAACCTTGCACAGCTTCTGTAGGTCGGCCCTCTTCATGGACTCGAGAGATTCACGACTCAGGGCGGGAGCCATCGCCGTCGGGCGTCGGGATAGGAAGGGGGCGGAAATATTGAGTGACGGTAATCAGCTAAGTTCTGTGTTCAATTGTCCCCGCCTGCTGGTCGGACCAACCACGGGCGTCTGTGTTCCACGCGGTACTCACGTGATCTGGCCCACCCACCGGTCCGACTGTGCCGATTGCTCTGCCCACAAGTGAAAACACGATGATAAACGCGAGGTTTCTCTAGGAATGGCTATCACCTGGTCCCTGGACGACGTGGCACGACACAACTCTGAAAGGTCCGTGAGCCTTGGCACATTTGCCGCCCAAATCTGACCTCCGTTGCACCAGCGATTGCTGGGTTATCGTTGACGGCGAAGTGTATGATGTCACAGACTTCCTTCCCGTACGTTCGGTCGGCTAGCGAGTGGCCCGGATTCTTATCGGACAATCCATAGGAACACCCAGGAGGCAAGCAGATTATCCTGAACTATGCGGGACGCGACGCTACCGCCGCATACAAGCCCATACACCCAGACGACGCACTGGAGAAGAACCTGCCGAAAGTAAAATGCCTCGGACATGTGAGCGTCGGGGCCGAGAAACAGTTTCGAAGAGAGGAGTCGCTTCGCAAGAAGACCAAGGATGAGATTCGTGTGGCTGAGGCACAAGCAAGGAAGCCGCCTCTGAAGCGGATCCTCACGTTACAGGATATGGAGGTCCGTGTGTCGTAAAACTCTTTGCACTCGTCCCTGACGTTATCCCACAGGACGTTGCTAGATCAATTTTATCCTACAAGGCGAATGCCTACTACTCTTCTGCGGCTGACGATCAAATCAGTAAGCGCATACCCGATGCACCTCCGGTCCGGTCATTGACCACCCAACCGGCAGCCCACAGCGAGAATATAAGAGCATTCTCAAGGTTCTTTTTCCATCCCAGAGTGTTACGGGCAGTGTCACACTGCGACCCGTCAACTTCGATTCTCGGACGCAAGTCCTCCTTACCGATATTCGTCTCCGGCGCGGCGCTGGCGAAGTTGGGACACCCTCTGGGCGAAGCAAATATCACCAGAGGGGCAGGTCGATGCGATATCATTCAAATGGTCTCCACAAACGCCTCCCTTTCACCCGCACAGATCGCCGCCGCCCGAGTGTCGCCCGACCAGACCCTATTCTTCCAACTATACAAAAGGAGGGAAGATGCGCTGGCCCTTGAACTCGTTAAAGAGGTCGAGGCTCTCGGCTACTCTGCAATCTTCTTAACGGCCGATGCCGTGGTTCCTGGGAGTCGAGAACGTGATATCAAGGCTCCGTGGATTCTAGAGGATCAGGAACGAGAAGTCCTGGAGAAGCCACCCGCAGCCGATGATCCGCAAGACGAGGCCGTTGGGGGCGCCCTTGGCACCGCGGGCGGACTTATCTCAGGCAACGACGTTGATATGACGTGGGAGAAGGTGTGTACATACATTCTGTTCCCCACGGATTCTCCGAACCAGATCGGGTCAGACCATTCCCTGGTTGCGGAAAGCAACAAAGTTACCGATCGTGATCAAAGGTGAGTTGGGGTCGCACATGCCGCGCGTCTCGGCCATTTGGCGTTAAGCTGGGCACCCTCTTCTTTAGGAATCCAATGTGTAGCGGTCAGTCTCGTGTTTTGATTGGGAGGGGCGCAACTCCTCCTGCTGCTTCAATTTGGTAGGATGCCATACTGGCCGCAGAATCAGGAGTGGACGGGATCCTGATATCAAATCATGGTGGTATGGAATCCTCCCTTTCACCTCCAGGTAACATGTTCACCTTCACCTCTCCAGGACGCCAATTAGAATAGTACGCTGTGTGACCAACGAAACGGATTCATTGAACCTGATTGCTATGAAGCGCTATGCCGTCTATAGAGGTCCTTTACCAACTGCGGCGGCAGCGACCGGATGTGTTCCAGAAGACTGAAGGTGATTCGCATCATCCCCTCCCGGCCACCCTGAAGGCTGAGTTTATGGACAGTGTATATCGACGGGGGTGTGAGGAGAGGCACAGGTTTGATCACCCCTGCACTTGTTGGTTCATTCTAATGTGGCCGTCAACAGACGTCCTCAAAGCGCTCTGCCTTGGAGCGAGGGCTGTAGGGCTTGGCCGGCCATTCCTATACGCCCAGAGTGTCGGTTCGTTTGCTTCCCTTTCATACATGCGCTGATCTCCTGCATTCTCCCCCTCAGGCTTACGGAGACGCTGGTGTAGTGAAGACAATCAAGATATTGGAACGTGAAATCGTTCACGGTATGAAATTGCTCGGTGCCACAACAGTTGATGACCTTGTTCCGGGACTAGTGGGTAGCCCGCACCTCGCGTTTGCCACCCATGACTGACAATACTTTGCCAGGTTGAGAGGGTTGACTGGCAGCCGATCCTGCCTATTTTGGCCAAGCTGTAGATAGAGTGCTTCCCGGATTAGATATACCCACGCGACCTGATTTTGAATATCTCACCCGAGCTGCGGCCCGGTTGTTCGAGGACCTCGATGCGAGATCTAAGCTCGAATTTCCACCTTTCGGCTCAGCGCGCCTAAGCGAGGTCCGCAAGGCTAGCACGTTCCCCTCCGCGTGTCGCTTGGCGATCTCTCCCAAACAATGTGTCTGCACCTACACGTGTGCGTACGTCTTCTTTGTGAACCTCCAGCATGGCAAAGGCATGGTCCTTGAACCAAGTTGCTAAGCATAATGTGGCGAGGTAAGCGTGCCAAGGTCGATCCTCTCCGAGCCGATCCGCTGATGCCCCGAAATGTACCGCAGGGATTGCTGGGTTATAATAGATAACAAGGTCTACGACGTTACGGAGTTCTTACCTGTGCGGGGGTGGACTTTTTAGGTTCTTCGGTGCGAAATCGCTAACCGGTGTCTTGTAGTCGCATCCAGGTGGCAGACAGATTATTTTGAAGTACGCTGGAAAGGATGCAACCTCCGCCTACAAACCTATTCATCCCGACGATGCCCTTGAGAAGAGCCTCCCGAAGGAGAAACATCTGGGATCTATCGATGCGAATGCCGTACGGGAGATCCAGGAGGCGGATGCGAGCCGCAAGAAGACCCGTGACGAACTACGGATGGAACAAGCCAAGCTGGACAAACCACCGCTGAAGAGGATTCTCACTTTGCCGGATATGGAGGTGCGCTTCGAGTACCGTTCGCTTATCCCGAACTGATGACGGGGCACCACAAGGACGTTGCAAGAGATGTCTTATCGTACAAGGCTAGTGCATACTACTCCTCCGCGGCCGACGACCAGATCAGTGAGTGACTGTTTAGGTTCCTCAGATCGTGCTTCGTTAACCGAGACATAGCCCACACGGAGAATGTTAGGGCATTCTCCCGATTCTTTTTCCACCCCCGCGTCCTCAGAGCTGTCTCACGATGTGATCCATCCACGACGATCCTCGGATGCAAGTCCTCGATACCCGTATTCGCCTCAGCTGTGGGCCTCGCGAAGCTCGGACATCCGCTCGGTGAAACAAATATCACCAGGGGAGCGGGGCGAACTGGTATTATACAGATGGTTTCGACGAATGCCTCGTTCTCCGCCTCTGAGGTTGCAGCGGCGCGAATATCTCCAACTCAACCGCTATTTTTCCAGCTTTATAAGGACCGGCAAGATTCTGAAGCTGAGAAGCTCGTCAAGGAGGTCGAGGCCCTAGGGTACAACGCTATTTTCCTCACCGTGGACGCTATCATTGCTGGGAGGCGGGACAGGGATATCAAGGCTCCGTTCGTCCTGGAGGACCAAGAGAAAGAGGCGACGAAACAGCGACCCTCCGTCGAAGAGCCTCAGGAAGAGGAAGAGGATACCCTGGGTACTTCTGGGGCACTCGTTGCGGGAAATGATGTGGATATGACCTGGGAGAGGGTGAGTCTCTGGTACGGCGGAAGTTTACCCGGAAGATTGACGATTCCGCAGACTATTCCGTGGCTGAGAAGGGTCACAAAGCTGCCGATAGTTATCAAAGGTACGGTTCGCCCCACTGTCAGCCCAACGACCCGCCCTGAATATCGGTTGGAGGCATACAATGTGTCGCAGTAAGCCGGCGCTCTTGCTTCTATGTCAGGATTTCAACTCATCCTGGGCGCACAGGATGCAGTATTGGCCGCTGAAGCCGGAGTAGATGGCATCCTGATATCCAACCACGGTGGTAAACTAGCTTATCAACAGTCTCCTCTCTCACCTGACGGTCATTGTTCCAGGTCGCCAGCTAGAATAGTCAGTGGGAACTCACACCATCTTGTCGCTCGTAATGTGCTAACATTGGGGCCAGCTCCCTACCTTCAATCGAGGTACTCTACCGGTTACAGGTGGAGCGGCCAGATGTTTTCCAAAGGACGGAAGGTGAGCGTTGTGCTGATGTACCCGGCTGAAAACGTGGGCACTCACCTGGCACAGTGTACGTCGATGGCGGGGTGAGGAGGGGTACAGGTTAGCCCTATCCGTCTCAAATATATCGTCAAATATCCAACCCTCTCGCAGATATTCTGAAAGCGCTATGCCTCGGTGCAACTGCTGTTGGGATAGGGCGGTCATTTTTATACGCTCAGAGTGTAGGTTCCGCGCGTGATCCATGACCTATGAAACTGAATTCTCCCGTAGGCGTACGGAGATGCTGGGGTGGTCAAGATCGTGAAAATCCTCGAACGAGAGATTGTCTACGGTATGCAACTGCTCGGTGCTTCCAAAGTGCAAGATCTGGTTCCAGAGATGGTGAGTCCCGCAGTTCCCCGGTATACCAGAAGTATTTGGGGTGAACCAAGTTTGCGTCAGGTTGAACGGATCAACTGGCAGCCAGAATTGCCTATGCTGGCTAAACTGTAGGCGGTTTGCGGATGAGTTAAAATATCGTACCTTGTGATGCTTGTATATATGCTTGTATATATCGTCTATTCGGGGAACCAACTCGGGCATTTGACAGGGAGGCGCCCAGGTTACTATACCTGTCTGATTTGCGATCGACTCCGAACTTGTACCTTCGCCCTCCATCCACTTATCCTCCGGCCCCTCTGTCCTCTTGCGCTATCCTAACAGCGTTTGCCCGTACCAAATCCTCACAGTCTTGGGGCACTTTGGTGTACTGCCTAGAACCCACAATGTCCCATGATGCAGACTCTCCGATTCGAGTGGTAGTCACCCCCTCCCAATCGTCGTGTTTTGCTGGCGAAACGATGTCAATTACAATCACGTTCACGAACACGAACACGGCCCAACACACTTCTTCTCGAACTGTCCCTCACACGCACAAAAGGAGCGCGCATTCGATCAGTGCTGTTCCGTTGGCTCAGCCACCTACATCCCCTCGATCACCCCGCACGGTATTGCCTATCATCACTACGAGGGAACCGGGTGAGAATGGGGTTGTTGAACGGAAGGGTCTCATTGGAAGGTCGGATGGGACCTCGAGGAGGATGAGGACCTCGAATAGGTCACTTTCCTTGGATATGACGTTTAAAGATGACGGAGAAGTATCTCCCCAACAGGAGACTTCCTCACCATCATCAAAGACGCCCATTCACGTCCAAAGAGCACTCGGTATCATGACCGGTACGTCCGGCTACCGCTCTCCACGGGGACAGAGAACTAACCTCCCCCACAGCTCCCACATCTCCACGAGTTTCATCACCTCTTGCAAGATCAACATCGCTCCCAATATCCGCCAAACATCCTCACGCTCGCAAACAGTCGGTGTCAGACGGCCAATTACCGCTGCCACAAGACGTCTCTTTCCCAACTACCCCCTCCAACCTCTCATTCTCCCTCTCGCTTGATCCTATTTCCGAGAGTTCACCTGGGTCAGGTCCGCCTGGTTCATGGCCAACTTCCGCACCCCCAGTCACCGGCACGGTACCTGAATTTGGCCCACAGGAGCGCCACGTAGATCCGCGGGCCAACGGCCGCCCACCACGTCGGCCGGTGCGGGCAAACACTTCAGTCGACCTTGGGCACGGACCCTCGCCACCAGTGCGAGATCTCCAGCTCCCCCCGATGCCGAAAACCGCCTCCGCTGCGACGACGACATTCAATACGAACAACCGTCCACCAAACGATAGGGAGACCATATTATACTCGTACGTCCAATTTGTCGGGAGTTTAGCAGTCACTCCGGTGGCCGGTTCGGCGGATGCCCTACAAGAAAATGCCCTAAACTCTCTGAGATCGAGTTTACTCAAACGGTCGATCATCGGAGGGGGTAGCATGGACATCGCTGCAATGCTGGATCCGTCAAAGAGGAGACTGACACCAGTCACGCGCTCCCGATCCCATAGTAGGACATCCTCGTTTTCATCGGGACTTTTCTCCCTCCTGTCCGCCCCCACTTCACTATTGGGGTCATTGAGTGCCGCTCCAGCAATGGCTTCCTCGGTATCACAACAGTGGTCTCCCGCTCACCGGACGCCGTCTCAAGTATCATTCCCAGCATCTAGATCAGCCCCGACCCTGAGCACGTCATCGATGACAACGACTTTTAATGGTGGACTTGGGCTACACAAGAACTCGTCGGAAGAGCTTTACGATCCCGAAGTTCCCCTGCCCACATATGAGGTCCAACCGACGCTGCTAGCCGTGGATGTCAGCCTGGGTCCAGGTGAATCTCGCAGTTGTATGTCAAACCCTTTTGTGACCCGTTCATGACACCTTCCTTACGCAAGTCACTAGATACGTACAGTTTGTCGTTGCCGAAGAACTTACCCCCGACGTTCAAGGGACGGACTATTAGGTTTTCCTACGAGTTTGCTATTGGTGTTTGTCGGGCCGGTGGATCGCCTGGGAATACCTCGGCCAATCACAGCCGTGTTATGAAGATCCCCGTGCGTGTCTACAACAACGTAAATGGTGGGCGGAAACTGCGCGAGCGTTTCTTTGCAACTGATTCATTCTCTTGTTTAGTGATGGACCCACCGTCACCCTATGATCTACTGTGGCCTGTCCAGTACGCCAGAACCCCACATCAGGTAGCGAAGCCGGTAATCGTCGAGGGTCCGAAAACATCGAAAAATCCATTCCAACAGAAACCTTCCTCACGTGAGACACAAGTTCGAAAGTTACAGGATCGCCCTAACCTCACCCCAGCCTCAAAAATAGAAGGATCGATGAACTCCGTTAGGGAATACGCAAAGTTTCTGTTGGCTACATCGCCAAATCCAGATGGCGACGGCCTCGACGTGGACTCTGCGAGGGAACGGGAGGCCGGGGGTCTAACGGGATGCAGAGAAGCCGTGGAGATCTTAACACGGAATCCCAAAAAGTGTAAGCCGGGAGGTGACATCTTGTTTCGGTGAGAGACTGACGAATGGTAGTGTCATTCGACGTGAACAAGGAAGGAGTAAAAGTCGCGGTTCTGACCTTTACCAAATCAGCTTATCGGCTCGGCGAGACGGTAATTTGCGTTGTTGACGTGAACGAGCGTCTGGGTCGATCACGGGTCCTGAAGGTTTGATGCTGTATATTTCGCCCGAGGTTTGACTTATGATCGCCATTACCTGTTGCAGTTATCAGCGGTTTTGGAGAGTCACGAGACGCTGCCGGTGTCTTTGGCAAGCCGTTCAAACACACGACAGCTACGGAAGACTCACGCGGAACATCACTCATCGCTCGTGTCGTCAACGCTGAGAACGATTTTTGCGTTGGACATACCTCCAGACGCGAGCCCTGCGTTTCAAATCGACGTACAGGGAGAGCCCGGGTACCTGGAACCACCAATACCTGTTGGGCCTGGGGGGTTGGAATGGAAAGTGAAGTTGTGTTTGTTGGTGGCCGTCGGTTCTGACAAGAGCCGGAAAGGAACCAACGGTGTTCGGCTAAAAACACTCGTACCTGATGGGCCGAGCGGGGAATGGGGAATCTCCTGGAGGGGCGCTCCTTTAATTTCCCCGTTGGAACAGATCAATGACGCAACCATCGTCGGCGCACCGAACGGACTACGATCATGGGCAAGCTACTTGGCTTCCCCATTCACGGGTGCAGGGACAGAACGGTACCATGACGGAGATGAGCTGGATGAGGAGGATGAGCGCGAAGGGGAGGAGGAGTGGTCGACGGTGAAGGTTGAGACCGTTGAATGCGAAGTTCCGATAAAGGTCTGGCCAGGAAACACAGCATTCAAAGCCTCGGATGTAGTGTTTAATGTATGAAAAGTCCGTCATAGTTTGTGTTCTTGGCTGGGGTGGACGCGGGGATGTCCCTGAAGGAGGTAATGGCTGATGGACGATGGCGGGATCAGGGTTGACCGTGCCACTGTGGGGTAGACCTTGTGACCCCTTTAGACCGCACCCGCTGACTTGCAAGGGTGATTTTTATTTCCCCCGGATTTTTGTGTTGTTCCCCATAGACTTTGCTTGCTGTCCTCCATCTACCCCGCCCGCAGTTTGTGGTTTCTGAACTGTACTATCCCCCCTCTAGATTTTCACTACTAATCTTCCTATTCGCCCACGGACACACACCCGACCAACTTCGGATCATATAGATTCAATTCCCGGTCCCAACTCACGACTTTCACGACCTCTCTTCCTCCAAAAAAAAACCCCCAAACGGTCTTGAGTGCGTATCGGTCCTCTTTAATCTTTTTCCTCTTTTTGTTGACCACCGCGCGCGCGCGGGTAGATTGAAACCCCTTCCGCGTTGGTGGATTTTTCTCCCCGGGCCGAACCTACAAGGAGTCACCTAGCTTCGAGAAAATAAGACGCAAAGCTGGCCACCCAAACCCTCGACCAGTTACGACACTTGGGTGCACCATCGCCTTCGAGGATGGCGCAACAAACCGGTCACCACCAACACATATCGGACGACACAGACCGTCAGAACCGATTCTCATCATCACACCCGGGATCGGATACCCCTGGATCATTACGGGAGCGTGCGGCCTCTCAACCCCCTCGCGGAGTTAGCGATTTCATCTCTACCCACAACACATTCCAGGGAACAGGTAATGGCGGTGGAGGTGGTGGAGGTGGAAACGGAGGGGGCGGATCTTCCTGGTTAAACGCACCCCAGTCTCAACGACTCCCTTCGCCTTCCTCGATCCAGACATTTGGAGGTCTACCTCAAAGCGTCCCCACTCGAAGCGCATCTTTCTCTGCCGGCAATGCCAACCCTCAGATCTTCGCTTCAGCGATGCGCGAGACCCGGACCTTCCCATCAACCTTTGAAGACGACGAGGCGGACACGCTCACGGAATTCCAAGATAGCTACGGTGACCGGTTCTTGACTTCGAGGGGAAGAACCTATACGCAAGACCCCACCAGGAGCAGGTCGCATTCACTCGCGACGACCAGGCCGGGAGCCATCGGTAGTGGATACTCCCGACCTTCGTTAACTCCGAACTGGCCCATGGACACCTTCTCCAACCCTCTTTCGGTCCCGAACAGCCGGTACAACGAGTTGCAAGTCCCAGGAACCAGTCGGTACGGCTCCTACGGTGTCGCCAGATCGCCCCAGAACATTTACAACTCGTCTTCGTCCACCACGATGGCCACAAACGGATACCGTCCGACCGATATTTCGAACGTCAGCCCGTTCGTCAGAGGCGTCGACCAGATTTTGTTGGACGACCATTCGGCGTTCCGCGAGATGTGGGCGGGTATGAACCATCCCAAGGACGAACATGGAGGGGGTAGCGGGACTACCAGCCGAAGACATAGCGTCAGCGTGGTACAGGGCAGGCGTCCGACTATCGTTGGGTTCAACGCACCCGAAAGTGACTTCGAGGATCAATCCCACAACACGTTTGGTCGATCCTACGGCAGTTCCGGACTGTTGCTCACAGATGACGATCTTGCGAGCGACCTCGGTTCGCTGACCCTCGGAGGGGGCGGGACTGACCACACGAACGGTCCGTCGAGAGGGACGACCAGCCAGCCGTCGTCGCTCCCGGTACACGCTCCGATTACCCGCGCGCCAGCTACGGATCGCATCGTGTACCAGCAGCTCAATATGAACTTGGCCAGCAACGCGACCTTGCGCCACGGTATCGGATCACCCGTGGACAGTAACGTACTCCCTCCGGGGTCCAGCCCGCTGAGAGCGCAGGTGGAACGTGAACCTGACGATCATTTCGGCGAAGGATTCGGTTCTAGCGGGCAGCAACAACCACAAACGAGGTATTCGACGGGCTTACACCAGCCTCACGCACGTAAATCCGATGCCGGCCTCCCGCAGACGTTCGCGCGGGCTCAGTTAAATCAACAGACGGTGATATCGACGCCATCACCGATATCCCCGACAAGCACTCGTGGCTTTCCATCATCCTCTACCACACCCGTTCAGCAGCGCCCGCAGACGTCAGAGCTGACTAGCGGCCCTGGTGCCGGCGCCGGTGCCAACGACCTGGGGAGGGGCGTGCCGCTACACGCGGTACCCTCTCATTGGCACCTGTACATCGTGGAGTTCAAGGCGGGAAGGACGGATCTGTTCTATAGTGCGGAGCTTGCGCATGAGATCCGAGTGGGAGATCTGGTGATCGTCGAGGCAGATCGGGGTAAAGATTTGGGCAAGGTCGTCAACGACACCATCACGCTGAGGGAGGTGGAGGCATTCCAGAAAGCGCAGGCATCGAAGATCGGGGGCGGTGAAGAGAGCGGTAGCCCCGGCGGAGGATCTGGGGGGTCGAAAAAAGATATTAATCCGAAGAGGATCTTTGGCAAAGCGAGGAACCCAGACGTTCAGTGAGTGGCTGGGGCACCGGATTGGTTCGTTTATTGACGGCGGGTTGTTTTGTAGATTGCTTCCTGCCAAACTGGCAGATGAGGAGCGTGCGTTGGATCTGTGCAGGACGAAGGCGAGGCAGAAGAAGCTTCCGATGGAAGTCATCGACGCCGAGTTCCAGTGGTGAGTGGTGGATTTGAATGGGATCCAAACCGAATTCTCACGAAGGAGGGGATAGGGACCGACGTAAATTGACCTTTTACTTCATCGCGGAAAAACGGATAGATTTCCGTGAGCTGGTCCGGGAGCTGTTCAGGTATGTTTCGGATCTACCGAGTTTTTGGGGCGATCACCGATTGGGACACACAGGGTGTTCAAGACGAGAATTTGGCTGTCTGCTCTTTCGTCGAGCGGAAGCTATGAACAGTGAAAGTGGTGTACGATGCTTTTATGGATCGTTGAAGCGATCGGTCGGTCGAACTTGTTGATATCCGTTCCCTTGTTTTTCTCCCCATGTATTTCTCGCGTCAAGCGGGTGTGAACTTGCAGATGCTATCTATATCCTCGGTCACCGTTGTCTCTGGTGTGTACTATCAGCTGTCACATTATCCGTTTCCTTCTGTTCTGTCGTGGCTCTGGATGGGAAAGTTGGGGTTGTGGTTTATGTGGGTGGTGTTGCCATTTCTTGTATTATTACCGCACATGCGACGTTTGTTACATACAGATGTATACAATAAGACGTAGGGCCGGCGAGCGGCAGAGCCCGGGACTGTCTACATGTGCGAAGGGGGTTACATGGCGGCCTTCCAGAGCTTGAAGTTGGCGCTTTCGCTCCCCTCGTGGTGGGGAGCGCATGAAT
>Ga0307511_10002149_pt1 | contig 20704 bp, 17 predicted proteins | sample 13_EM_MG_FD_200266 | JGI IMG/M metagenome (GOLD analysis project Ga0307511, IMG submission 200266) | Populus trichocarpa ectomycorrhiza microbial communities from riparian zone in the Pacific Northwest, United States - 13_EM | ecosystem: Host-associated > Plants > Roots > Unclassified | place...
TTATTCCGCTCCTAGGCGAATTCCACCACGGTAGGGTCCAGGTGGAAAATGGCTTCCAGTACTATTTCAGTTTGATGCGTCCCACCAGCGCCGGCAGCGTCACCCTGCGTTCGGGTAACCCGCACGATCCTCCCGCGTTTCAGTTCAATTATCTGTCGACACCGGAGGACCAGCAGACGGCGGTCGATGCCATTCGCGCAATTCGCGCCATCGTGGGGCAATCCGCGTGGTCGCCCCTGCGTGGCGTCGAAGTGGCGCCGGGGAGCGCTTGCACCACGGATGCGCAAATACTGAGATTTCTCAGGGCGTCGGCCGGCACGAACTATCATCCCGGCTGCTCGTGCCGCATGGGCACCGATGAAGGGGCCGTGGTCGATGCGCAGGCGCGGGTGCGCGGCGTGAGGAATCTGCGCGTGATCGACGCCTCGATCCTGCCGGAGATGGTCACCGGAAATCTCAATGCGCCCGTCATCATGATGGCCGAGAAACTCGCCGACCACATCCGCGGTCGCAAACCACTCGCGCCGGAATCGGCACCGTATTATCACGGCTAATTAGCGCAGGCCGGTTTGGGTATATGTGGTGAATGAAACGTCCGTTCACTGGCCCGGGTCGCTAGGAATGCAGGATGAATCCGGTGACGACATGAAAGAGACACGAATTGAGGGAGTTTATAACATGAGCAGCGCAAGAGAACCGATTGCATCCGTTAAGTTAGCTGCCGAGATGGTGATTGGGGGGCGTGGTGTTGCAGCGCTCAGTGGCGAAACGTTTCCGACTTTGAATCCTGCCACTGGGCGGACTCTGGCGCAGATTCCAAAAGGTGACGGCGCAGACGTGGATGCCGCGGTCAAAGCCGCTCGAAAGGCTTTTGATGAAGGGCCATGGCCCAGAATGAAGCCGGCGGAACGCAAAGGTTTGCTGCTGCGCTATGCAGTGCTGGTCGAGGAACATTCGCAAGAGTTGGCACAGCTGGAAGCCCTTGAGGCCGGTAAGCCGATATCGGATTGCCGCGCCATCGATTTGCCTGAGACCGTCAATATTTTGCGCTGGCACGCCGAGGCCGCGGACAAAATATACGATCAGCTCTCGCCCAGCGGTTCGGCTGTCGTGTCGATGATCGTGCGCGAGCCTATCGGGGTGGTGGGAGCTGTGTTGCCGTGGAACTATCCCCTCATGGTTGCCGCTTTGAAGGTGGGGCCGTGCTTGGCCTCAGGCAATACCATGGTTCTGAAGCCCGCCGAGCAGACTTCTCTATCGACCATTCGCCTGTGTGAGTTGGCCGCCGAGGCAGGGCTGCCCGAAGGTGTAGTGAACGTGGTGACGGGTTTCGGAGAGACGGTAGGCAAGGCCATTGGCTTGCATGGGCAAATCGATTGCGTAGGCTTTACCGGCTCGACGGACGTGGGCCGTTTGTTCCTGAAATATTCCGCGCAATCAAACCTCAAGCGGATCCTGCTGGAGTGTGGGGGTAAGAGCCCGATGATCGTCATGGACGATGCGGAGGATCTTGCCGCGGTCGCCGCGCATGCAACATTTGCCGCTTTCTGCAATATGGGCGAGAACTGCACGGCCAATGCGCGGCTGCTCGTGCACCGGAACATCAAGGATGCCTTGCTAGCGCAAATCGTCGACAAAACCGATCAGTGGATCGTAGGCGACCCCTTGGACGAGGCGACCCGCGTGGGCGCATTGATCGAGCGAGATCACATGGGGAAAGTTCTTGGGCACATTCATGACGCCCTGAACGCCGGCGCCCAGCTGGTCCGCGGGGGGCGGCAGGTGCGGGAGGACAGTGGTGGGTACTTCGTCGAGCCAACAATATTTGATCGGGTCTCTCCCGCGATACGACTGTCGCGCGAGGAAGTGTTCGGGCCGGTCTTGGGCATTACGACCTTCGACAGCTTAGAGGAGGTCATCACATTGGCCAACGACACCGATTACGGTCTGCAGGCCTCCGTGTTTACGGGATCAAGAAAAACGGCGCACTACATAGCTCGCGCAGTGCGCGCCGGGACCGTCGCAGTCAATTGTTATTCCGAGGGCGATATCGCCACGCCCTTCGGAGGATACAAGATCTCTGGCTTCGTCGGACGTGAGAAATCGCTCGCGGCGCACGATCAATATTGCGAGCTGAAGACGATCTGGAATGATATGTCGTGAGACATTTGCTCGTACCTCGTACTTCCATTGGGCATGATCGCGACTGCATCGACATGATGTGGGAATCGAAGACCGCGGCATCAGTATGGTGACTCATCTCAGACTGATCGGCGGTGTGCTCACCGGAGCCGTACGATCAGCGGTGCGATCGTTCGCCCGGAAATCGGAGTGATTCAATGACCCCACCCTCGGGTGCCACGGCCTCTCCGTCGGGGCGCGAGCATTGGAAGAATACTCTTCTGGCAGGTCTCGCCAATTACATTGACGCGGGCTCGATCGTGGCGGGCGCCTCCGCGCTGACGTTGTGGACCGAGGCGTATCAGCTCAGCGCGAGTTTTGTGGGCACGATCGGCGCGTTCAGCGCCAATGCCATCTCCGCGGGCGTCGGGGCGTTGATCGGTGGACGGCTTTGCGATGTCTTCGGCCGCAAGAGAATCTATCAGTTCGACATGCTGTTCTACGCCTTCGGTATGTCCTGGTTGGTGTTTGCCACGCAGCCCTGGATGATAGTCACCGGTTTCATTCTGGTCGGCCTTGCCGTAGGCGCAGATATTCCGGCGTCCTGGTCGTTGATTGCCGAGAACGCGCCGGAGGGCGAGCGGGGCAAACACAGCGGGCTCGCGCAGCTGCTGTGGTGGTTGGGGCCTTTGGTCGTCTTGTTGATGTCGCTTCTGCTGGCGCCACTGCAATTGCTGGGCGCGAGAATCGTCTTCGCACATCTGATGATTCTGTCGCTTCTGCTCACACTGCTGCGTTCACGTATGCAAGAGTCCCAGCGCTGGGAAGCCGCCCGACGCGCAGAGAAAAGGGGACTGGATGCTCACACCGTCCAATCTTCGTCTCTCCGCGGGCTGCTCGCACCGCAACTCATGCGATCCATGGCCTTCCTGATCGGCATGTATGGGATCTGGAACCTGTGGGCCGGAACCATGGGGTTTTTCTTCCAGTACATGATGCGTACCGTGGGAGGGCAAACCCAAACTCTCGCGGTAACGCTGGATCTTGCGACTTACACAATTGGGATCGTCTCGATCGTGTTTGTTTTCATGCGGTACGTCGATCGGGTGAACCAGCGGCTCCTGTTTGGCCTATCGGCGCTGATCCAGGTGATCGCCATGTCGCTGCTCGCGATTTTTCCGCTGAGGCTCCCAATAATCGTGCTCTTTGTGCTGCTGTCGAGCATCGGTAGCGGTTTTGGCGCGCAGGCTTTTTTTCAACTCTGGAGCGCCGAGCAATTCCCGACGCTTTTGCGCAGCACGGCTCAGGGAATCATGTTTGCCGTTGTGCGAATTGGGCTGGGCGTGTGGAGCTTCTTTGTGCCGCTGCTGGCGTCCTCGGAGTTCACGACTCTAGCGTGGGCCCTGACGGGCTTTCTGATTGTGAGTGGCCTCATCGGGGTGATTTGGGGCCCTCGAAATGAGGGCAAATCGCTCGAGCTGATCGAAGCCGAGCGAAACGCCAAGGCGTTGCAGGGGAGCGTTCAGCTGGCGTCGGCGCCAGAGCAAGATAGATAGATCCCGTTTCCAAAGGAACGTTTTCATGAGGACTGGAGTAGAAGTAGTCGGCTGCGCAGGTGGCGAAACGGCACGGGGCGGGCTGGATCACGATGTGGAAGTGATCGATCTACGCACGGCAGACGACTCCCGATTGATTGCCACAGGTATGGCCGCGCCTCGGCTGAGTTGGCGCCTGGCGAGTCCGCGCGCTGATGTGCGCCAGATCGGCTACGAAATTGAGCTGTCGGCCGATGCCGCCTTCACAACCGACGTCCAGCCATCGGGATTTATCACCTCCAGCTCTCCCTTGCATAGACCTTGGCCGGTGGTACCGCTTCGCAGCCGTGAAGTTCGCTGGTGGCGTGTAAGGGTGTGGACGCAGCAGGGGCGCACCGCTTGGAGTGCTTCTTCGCGGATCGAGGCCGGATTGCTTGAGGCAACGGATTGGGTTGCTCGGCCGGTCAGCTCACAGAGTGCTCGTGTGCATCACACAGCGGCTACGGTGATGTTGGTGCGGCGAGCTTTTCGTCTGGAGCAGCCTGTCGTTCGAGCTCGCCTGTACGTCACGGCACTCGGTGTCCATGAGACGCGGATCAATGGCGCCAGGGTCAGTCAAGACCTACTCGAGCCGGGATGGACCACGTATGGCAAGCGACTGTTGTACGCGGCCTACGATGTGACGGATCAGCTTGTGCAAGGTGAGAATGTCATTGCCGGTACCATCGCCGAAGGTTGGTGGGCGCGCGACACGAGGAACATCGGCTACGCCTTGATCTATGGGGAGCGAACTGCACTGTTGGCCCAGCTCGAGGTCGATTTCGCAGGGGGCAGTCGCTACACGCTGGCGACAGACGAGACGTGGCGAGCCGGAACAGGCGCTTTGCGGAGCGCTTCGATCTATAACGGTGTGGACGTGGATCTGCGCTGCGAGCCGGTCGGTTGGCACCGGCCTGGGTTTGATGACCATCATTGGGAGACGGTGGTTGCGGCGGATCTTCCCGTCGGGCTTGAGATGCGCTCCGCGCCCCCCGTGCGGGTCCTGCAAAGTTTCCCATGCGTTCCGGCGGCAACGGCTTGGGGCACGACGATCATCGACACCGGGCAGAACCTTACGGGATACCTCAGGCTGCGCGTGCGCGGTCAGATGGGAAGCGCAATCAGTGTGCGGCATGCCGAAGTGCTCGATCAAGAAGGTAAGATTTATACCGCGCCTTTGAACACCGCGAAGGCGACGGACCGGTACATTCTGGCCGATGCGAACGCGGTGACCCTTGAACCCTGTTTCACGTACCACGGCTTTCGCTATGCCGAAATTGCCGCCGAACCGAATGTGATGGTTGAAGAGGTCACTGTCCTCGTCATAGCTTCGGATTTGAGGCCCACGGGTTCTTTCGAGTGCTCCGATGCGCGGATCAACAAACTGTTTGAGAACGTGCGCTGGTCGCAGCAGGGCAACTTTCTCTCGCTGCCCACCGATTGTCCCCAACGCGATGAGCGGCTAGGCTGGACTGGGGACATCCAGGTGTTTGCTCGGACAGGCTGCATGAATGCTGATGCGCGCGCGTTTCTCGCGAGTTGGCTCGTGGATCTAGCGAAGGAGCAACGCGCCGATGGGTGCGTGCCCAGCGTTGTTCCGAACAACGCGCCCAATTGGGAATGGGAATATGCGGGCGCGGGTTGGGGCGATGCCGCAACGGTGGTGCCCTGGACACTTTTTGAGGCTTATGGAGATGAACAGGTGCTGCGGCGTCAGTTCGAGAGCATGCGTGCCTGGGTCGATTGGTGCGCCTCGCGGCGTGGCTCGGATGGTACCTGGAGGGGTGATCGCCAATATGGCGACTGGCTTGATCCTAATGCCCCGCCCGACGCGCCCCATAGGGGGACCACAGATGGCGATTACGTTGCAAGCAGCTTTCTTTCCTTTAGCGCGAGCATCGTGGCCCGTACCGCCACTGTGCTGGGAGAGGCGAGCGCCACGGAGCATTATTGGAAATTGAGCGCGGCGGTTGCGGTGGCGACCTGGCAACGATGGCGCACTCATGCCCTGAGTACACAAACGGGCTGCGCCATAGCGTTGGAGTTCGGTATTGCGCCTCAGCAGGAACAGTCGGCTGTTGCGCAGAGCCTGGCGCGGTTGGTTGAAAGGAATCGAGGGAAAATAGCGACGGGATTTTTAGGCACACCGCTCGTGCTGCCTGCACTGACTCGAGGAAATCAGATCGACGCTGCGTATCGGCTGCTACTCAACACGGAGTGTCCGGGATGGCTGTATCAAGTGCTCCATGGCGCCACGACGACGTGGGAGCGGTGGGACGCGATGAAGCCTGATGGCAGCATCCATAGCGGGGCGATGGATGGATTTGCCGAAGGCAACCAGCCAATGCTCAGTTTCAATCACTACGCGTTCGGCGCGGTTGCGGGCTGGCTATACCGGTCACTGGCTGGACTTTCTCCGACGGCGAGCGACCCGGGATACGGCACGGTGATCTTTGCGCCGGTGCCGGGCGGAGGAATCACCTCCGCGCGGGCGCGCATTGCTAGTCCCTATGGGCCGACCAGCATCGCGTGGAAGATCGAGGCGTCATCCTTCGTTGTGGATCTGGAGATCCCGCCGGGCGCTTTGGGGTGGTTCGTTCCGCCACCGGGTCGCTGGCGAATACGCTCGGAGGGAACGCCGCTCACCCTTGAGTCAGCGCCCGAGACCGCACCTCGACTCGCCCATCGCGTGAGATCCGGGCGTCACTCCATTCACCTGGACAGCGATATCTGATGGAGTCCTTGAGACAGAAACATTCCCTCGTTGGACTTTGACTGCTTTGAGCTGACAGCAGTCCATGCGCGCCACTCCCAGATCACACCGCGCAAAGGCCAGTTCGTGGTATTCGACAAGCCAGCTTCACGGCTTGTGCGGTCAATTATCCTGCCGGTGCCATCGGAGCGTACCAAGGGAGTGGTGCTATTTCGCACTGCCTTCGGCAATCTGGCTGTCGGCCCCACCGCTGAAGATCAGGAGGATCCGGACACCGCGGTGCTCGATAGCAGAGTGCTCAAGAGGCTGATCGAGCGCGCGAATGCAATGGTTCCCGCCCTCAAGGCCGTTGTCGTCACAGCCACTTACGCAGGTCTGCGTCCAGCAACGAAGATCAAAGACTACGTCATCGAATCCCTCAAGGATCGAGCTTGGATTACCCTCGCCGGCATCCGATCTACCGGCCTCAGTTCCGCGCTCGGTATTGCTCAGGAGGTGGCGCGGCTTTACGAACGTGACTTCGGTCGACTCGAGAGCAGGTCACCGCGCTGGACTCCAATGCCCAATCTTTGTGAGGACTGGCCGCGGCCTTACCTAGAGGGGGGCGAGATCATCTGTCATTGCGAATGGGTGACGCGCATGAAATCGAAGCGGCACTTGAAGGAGCGTTGCCGGCCGGCGATCTGTGCGGTCTGAAGCGTCGCACGCGTGCCACAGCCATCTGGTTCGTCCATCGCCAGTTGATAGATGGGGTCGTATATTTCCTTAACAATCGGCGGGATCGCGCTGAGTTCATTGACGCACGATTTCGAGTAAGCGGGAAGGCACCGGAGTTGTGGCATGCCGATAGTGGAGTGATCGAGCCGGCCCCTTATCGCGAGGACGACGATCGAACCGTCGTTCCCCTGAATCTGGATCCCCACGACGCAGTGTTTGTAGTGTTCCGCAAGTCCGCAACGCAAGGTCAGCACAAGATACCGGCGACGGTTCGGGAGCCGCTATACACCCTGATGGGACCTTGGGATGTTCATTTCCAGCAACGCCGTGGTGCGCCGCAGCGGGCCGTTCTCACAGAGCTTGAGTCTTGGAGTCCAAACACGGACGCTGGAATCAGGTATTTCTCGGGAACCGCAAGCTATGAGAAGACCTTTCAAGTGCCGCGATCGTGGCTCACTAGAGGTCAGTCACTGGAGATCGATCCGGGAGAGTAAAGAACCTTGCCGAAGTCATAGTAAACGGCATATCGGCCGGTGTCGTTTGGAAGCTACCGTTTCGCGCTGACATTACGACACTGGTACGCGCGGGTGCCAACCGGTTGACTATGCGGGTCACAAACTTATGGCCCAATCGTCTGATTGGAGACCGGCAGCCGAATGGTGCGCCTGCCACGATGACAACATTGAATCCCTACGCTGCAGACTCGCCACTGCTACCCTCGGGGTTCTTGGGTCCTGTTCACATCACCCGTTTTCCGAGAGAAGAAAGATGAATTGCGAACGTGCCGATGAAGTAACCTACAAGGGAAATCGCTTGCGAAAGCATCGATACTTCGATTGTGCGGTCGCGGAAACAGGTGAGCTCCAAAATGGGGTCTGAAGCGATTCGAGCGATGTTTAGAGTCGCGTGGCTTACCTCTGTTGGCGTCGTCGGAGTGCCCTTGCCGGCACATGCCGCTGACACCAGAGCAGCGGACGGGCAGTGGTCCATGCCCTCCAAGGATTACTCAGCCACGCGTTACAGTGCGTTGGCGCAGATCAACCGTACTAATGCCAAGGGTCTGCATCCGGTCTGGACGTTTTCCACCGGTGTCCTGGGCGGGCACGAGGGACAGCCCTTGGTCGTCAACGACACTATGTATGTCGTGACGCCGTGGCCGAACGTGTTGTATGCATTTGATCTTACCAAGGAAGGATATCCATTGCGGTGGAAGTACCGGCCTGCTGTCAGTCCGAATGCGATCGGGGTCGCCTGCTGCGACACCGTCAATCGCGGGGCTTTCTATTCGGACGGACGTATCCTGTACAACCTCCTTGACGGCCACACAGTGGCTGTCGATGCTAGGAGCGGCCGTGAGCTCTGGAACACTCAGGTCGCCGACGTGACGGCCGGAGAAACGATGACGATGGCGCCTCTGGTCGTCAAGGACCGGGTCATCGTCGGTGCATCCGGAGGAGAGTTCGGCATTTATGGCTGGCTGAAAGGCCTCGATGCGTCTTCCGGTAAAGTCGTCTGGACCGCGCGCAACATCGGGCCTGACGCGGACATGCTGGTTCGTGCAGACAAGTTCAAACCGCCCTATGCGCAAGGCGCCGACCTGGGTGCCAACACCTGGGAAAACGCCTCCTGGAAAACGGGCGGAGCGCCTGTGTGGGGATGGCTTTCCTACGACCCGGAGCTCGATCTGGTTTACTACGGCACGGGTAACCCGGCTCCCTACAATCCGGAGCAGCGGGTGGGCGACAACAAATGGTCCAGCAGTGTGCTGGCCCGGCGCCCGGACGATGGAGCGCTGATATGGGCCTACCAGTTCACCCCGCATGACAATTGGGACTATGACTCGACGGGTGCGATGATTCTGGCCGAGATCAAAGTCAACGGACAGCCCGTCAAGGCGCTGGTGCATTTCGACAAGAACGGCTTTCAGTACCTGCTCGACCGGGCCACCGGCAGGCTCATCAACGCCACCCCGTTCGTGCAGGTGAACTGGGCGAAGTCGATCGACCTGCGCAGCGGCAAGCCGGTGCTGGAACCAGCGAAGCAGACCGGCGTCTCGAAAGGCAACGTGAAGGGCATCTGTCCCAGCCCTGAAGGCGCGGTCAGCCCGGCCTCGCCGCCGGCATATTCCCCCAAGTTGAGTTTGTTTTTTACTTCGACCAACAACTTCTGCACGGATTGGGAAGCGACCCGGTCGGCGTATCTGAAGGGCACGCCCTTCATCGGCGCCAACATTCCCTACACGGCGGGCCCTGGCGGATATCTGGGCGCGCTCATCGCCTGGGACGCGGGTGCGGCTCGGAAGGTCTGGGAAATCAACGAGCCTTATCCGAGCTGGAGCGGTGTGCTGGCGACAGCCGGTGATGTTGTGTTTTATGGGACCCTCGATGGTTGGTTCAAGTCAGTCGATGCAACTACGGGCAAGGTTCTGTCGAAATTCAAAGTCGGCTCCGGGGTGGTAGGCAATCCGATCACATTTCGAGGCCCGGATGGCAAGCAGTACGTCGCCGTGTTCGCGGGCATCGGTGGCGATTGGGAGTTGCTGGTGGGCGATACGCATTCGGATGATCCGGCTGATGTGCGCGCCCCGCTGGATATGTTGAAGCAGATCGCCCGGCATACGAGCAAAGGTGGCCTCGTGTGGATATTTGGCCTGTGACATCGGCTATGAAAGCCAACCGCACGACAATCGTGTCGGTTTCGGTCCGCGTGGCGGGCGTCGTATGTTACGCGGCGATCGCATCCTGCGCCCGACACGAGCCCGCTGCGCCTGCAGCGGCCGGGGCAGGGCCGCCAGCGATTCCTTATGAAGCGCACATCTCTGCCGGTGGTAGGACACCGGCGGGCGGTGAGTTCAACAATCCGTTCCGTAATGACCCTGTTGCCGCCGAAAATGGCGAAGCCCTATTCTCCGCGATGAACTGCGACGGCTGCCACGGAGGCGGTGCAAGCGGCTGGGTTGGCCCCAGTCTCGCGGATGGTCGTTGGCGTTATGGCGGGGCTGACGGTGAGATATTCAGCTCGATCTATTTCGGACGCCCCAAGGGAATGCCAGCGTTTGGCGGTGCAATCAGTGCGACGGCCATCTGGAACCTCGTGACGTATCTACAATCGTTGAAGCCGCCGGCGGAAGTGCCGACCGAATACTGGGAGGAATAGCGGCCCAACGGCCCAACGACTCAGAATTCGAGCACGATCTTCCGAAGTGCTCGTCCGCCACTCTGGCACACCGATGCCGCTCGGGCGTAAGCGTGTAGTCCTGAGTAGTCCTGAGTAGTCCTGAGTGGAATTACCGTTCACATCGTTTGACGCGCGAAAAGCACCAAGTGACAGCCGTAAATATCGGATCGATCTATTGCCTCGAGTCGGAAGAGGAAAGATTCCTTGCACTATCTCCGTGCGCACTATCTTCGTGCCAATGATCTTGAACGTCCCACTTTCAGAGCTTTCACGGATCGTCTCTCCTGCCGAGATGAGGCAGCCCCGACGCCATGTTTTGATTAGCAAAACGGTCTGTGCGGTCCAGTCCGCCATGGAAATCTCTCGTGAACAAGCGGAGTCACCCCGATTAGGCATCTCAGCGCTGAGATGATTGGCGGGGGCAACCCCTGTACGCGCTCCCAGACCGGACGTGGCCCTCTCGAACTCATCGGGCTCCCTTGCGTCGTGCGAGCGCCACGCAATTGGCGTGCGCGCCTGGCCCACCGTGAATGTCTTTGCCCATAGGGGCAACACTGACAGGCCATGACAGATTAGGGTTCCCCCCGGCTGTGCTCATGTACGCATAGCCGGGGGAAAGCAAGACAACTGGAGTTCGGTTATTGACGCATGCATGCGGTTAGAGTAAACGTTTTCCGGCGTGGGCGGATGAATCAGTTGATTCACCTTTTGAGGGAACTCATGGAATAGGCGACACGTCGAATTCCAAGTAGGAAGCTAACCTCTGCACCCCGCGAATTCCCTCTGTATTTTCAAGGAGTCGTTGTCGGAGCAAATCGTAATAATTCCACTGGTCTTTTGGAAAGGGAATTTCATGAGCAAATGGCAACAATTAGAGGTGGTGGCGGTTCTTCTGCCGACCTATACGGACGCGCGACACGTCGAGCAACAGGTCAGATTGCTAAAGCACAATGACACCAAGTTCATGCTGCATTGGGTCGACGAACATTCGACAGACAGCACGCGTGACATTGCTCGATCCGTGGCGCCCGAATTGGGCACCGACCTGCGAGATTGGCATCAGTCACACCGCTTAGGGGTGCCGGATCATTCTTCCGGGTACTCTCTCAGTGGCGTCAGGAACAGTCCGCGTTCTTGTCCACGCGCCCACGACACTCCGGCGGTGCCACGGGACAAATTTCGAGGCGGGATTCGGTAACAGGCGAAACGGAGAGGTCCCTGGACCACCGTCGACGTGTCAGCAACATCGGCTGCTCCGGCCAACCGTAGCGCGGTATGCAGAAGGGTTTGCCCTCGCTTCGGTAACACTGCCGCAAGAGCCTCAAGCTTGATCGGCTTCTGCGATTGCCAAGCTCGTGGCCTAAATTTGCGAAGCGACAATTGAGGAACTCGTGATGACCCGACTTCTATTCATCGTATCGAGCGCTGTTGCACTACTCTGCTGTCGGGTTGTGTTCGGCGCCATGGGCTTGGTCACCGCGGATCTCTATAAGATCCGTTGGGCAGAGGACGTGCGATTGGCGCCGGACGGCAAGCATCTGGCCTACACTGTCGTGTACTGCGATCAGTCCGGCCCGCCTTCTCCAAAGACCTTTGTCATGAGTCTGGCTACGCGCCAGTCGAAGGAGCTACATGGATCCGCCCCAACTTGGTCGCCCGACGGACGACGAGTGGCTTATCTCGCGCAGCAAGCCTCTGAACAGGCATTGATGGTCGCGCTTGCCGACGGTAGCGAGGCGAAACGGATTGGGCCCGTCGTCAGCACCAATCATTCATTGCCGGCCATCGCGGCCAACATTGCCTGGTCGCCCGACTCGAGGCAAGTCGCCTTCATTTCGAGCACGCCCGGACCGGAAGCCGACGCCAATGGCGACCCCATGGTCATCACACGCTATCTCTATAAACCTAGTTTCTACGAAGGGCTGATCCGATTCGATGACAACCGGCGGACACATCTCTTTGTCGCCAACATCGAGACCGGGGAAGTGAGACAACTGACGCGCGGCGATAATTACGAGCACTCCATCGACTGGTCGCCCGACGGTCAAGAGATTCTGTTCCTCTCCAATCATTCCACTGATCCGGACCGCATTTTCAACTATGACATTTTCGCGGCGAAGGTTGAGGATGGCTCGATCCGTCGCATCACCGACACAATAAACGCCGAGTACGCTCCGGTTTGGTCGCCTGATGGAAAGACAATCGCCTATCTCGCTACCAAGCGCCCGCTGACCTCTTCTGAAACTACCATGGAGGACACCCACGTTTGGCTGGCAAACCGCGACGGATCAAACCGCCGTGAAATCGGCGCCTCGATTGATAATCGTCAGTACGAGCCGCGCTGGTCGGCCGATGGGCGATTCGTTTACTGCTTGGTGAGGGAGCGCGGTAGCAATCATATCTATCGAATCTCCGCGGCGAGCGGTAAGTCAGAATCGGTTGTAGGCGGGGTGGGCGCGGTCCACGCTTGGTCACTTGGACGCGATGAGACACTTGCGTACGTCCTCAGAACACCTTCTACGCCCTCAGAACTGTTCATTAGAACCGTTAGTGCCGCCCCGGAGCAACTCGTCGATCTGAACTACGACTGGCTCCACTCAAAAGCCGTTGCGGAGGTCGAAACGATCGATTTCAAGAGTTTTGACGGAATGCCGATCCAGGCCTTCCTGACGCATCCGCTTGAAGTCTCCGCCGGCTCACGCTATCCCATGATCGTGACGATCCACGGCGGCCCGCACTACGACGATGGACCGAATTTCAATCGCAAAACACAGATTTATGCGAGCCACGGGTATGCATCGCTCGCCGTAAATTACCGTGGCTCGACAGGCTATGGACAGAAGTTCGCAGATGCGATCTTAAAAGACCAAGATGGCGCCGAGGCCAAGGATGTGCTCGCCGCCGTTAATGCTGCGCTGGCGCGACACTCCTGGATCGATCCCCAACGCTTGGGGATCGAAGGGATCAGCTATGGCGGCCAGCTCACGAACTGGATCATTACTCAAACCGCGCGCTTCAGGGCGGCGATTCCTGCAGCGGGTATCTCGAATCTCGTGAGCTTCAATTACATGGCCTACTACCATGATTACCTGGCTGTCGAGTTCGGCACCTATCCCCATCAACATCATTTAATGGACTTGCTATGGCAACGCTCGGCCCTGCGCTATGTCGATCGCGTGAAAACGCCGGTGATGTTCATCCATGGCGAGAACGACAACGACGTGCCGATAGCCGAAGCCGAGCAGTACTATATTGCGCTAAAGGATGTGGGCGTTGAGACGGTCATGCTTCGATACCCCAGGGAGGGCCATATCGTGAATGAGACCCGGCACGTGGCCGATCTCATCGATCGAAGCATGGTCTGGTATGACCGCCATTTCAACACGCCCTAAATCAATGGCGGAAGCTGTGCAAAGGGTTTATTTGCCGTGGGCGCGACAACAACATTCAACCCGAACCCTGCGTGAAGACGTGATGCCGCGCGAGCTTGAGACCGGTAAATGGGTAATGCAACGCTTTTGCGCTCTTTCGTGGCGGCCGCTGAATCCGGGGTGGTGCAACGAGCGCTGAACCTCCTGAGCTACTTTACCTAACGTGTTCAGCGAATTCGCAGCTATACACCCCAATAGCCGCCACTGCGCTGTTTCGTCAAACTACTCGTCAGGACGAATCGGTCTCCGGGATCGCAGTCCCACGAACGACTGAGCGACGGTCCGGAGAGGCGGCCGATGACTAGTGTGGTGTCCCGCAAATAGCTGGATCTATGGTGAAGAACGGCGTATTCTCCCGATATGCCACGCCAAGCCATGCCCGTCACGTTGTCGCAAACCGATCGAACAGAACTGCAGCGATGGGTGAGCGCTCATCAAACGCCGCAGCAAGTATCACAGCGTTGCCGAATTATCTTGGCTTCCGCAAGTGGCGAGCAGGACAAGACGATTGCCGAGGATCTTGGAATCAACTCCAAGACCGTCTCACTGTGGCGCGGACGTTTTCGCACTGAAGGTGTTGATTGTTTATGGGAGGTAGCTCCTGGCCGGGGACGCAAACCGCTTTTTTCGGAAGAGAAAATCGAAGCCATAGTGAAAGCAACACTCGAAACTCGTCCCGCAGGGGCAACGCACTGGAGTTGTCGGACGCTTGCTGAGAGCCAAGGCGTCAGCAAGAACACCATTAACCGGGTGTGGCAAAGTCATCAACTCAAACCCCATCTGACAGAGACTTTTAAGCTATCGCGCGATGTAAGGTTTCTCGAGAAGTTGACCGATGTAGTCGGACTTTATCTGAATCCGCCTCAGAAGGCGCTGGTGTTATGCATCGATGAAAAGAGCCAAATTCAAGCTCTGGATCGAACCCAGCCCGGACTGCCCCTCAAAAAGGGGCGCGGCGGAACGATGACGCACGACTACAAGCGCAATGGGACCACGACGTTATTTGCCGCCCTGGAAGTCGCCGAGGGCAGGGTGGTGGGGCAATGTTATTCCAGGCATCGGAATCAGGAGTTTTTGAATTTCCTGAAGCGCCTGGATCAAGAATTTCCCGGCAAGGTGCCGCTTCACTTGGTCATGGACAACTACGGCATTCACAAACATCCTCGTGTTCAGGCTTGGCTAAAACGACATCCTCGATTCATACCTCATTTCATTCCGACCAGTTCCAGTTGGTTGAATCTCGTGGAACGATGGCTTGGAGAGCTCACCAGCAAACGGAAACGACGCGGCATGTTTCACAGTGTCCCCGACCTCATCGCGGCCATTGAGGAATTTATGGAAAGCTGGAATCAGAATCCAAAGCCATTTGTTTGGGCTGCGACCGTCGAATCGATTCTGGAGAAGTTGCAGGGCTGCCAGCAAACCCTTGAACGCATCCAGCCCGGCATCACTCTGCCGCGTTCGCGAAAGAAACGCGCGAAATTACGCAGGAAATAAATCCAGTCGTTTACGGGCCACTACACTAGCCATTTCAGTGTCGGCGAGCGCCAAGGCGGTTCGCATTTGCTCCCGCGCCTGGTCGACACCGAATGGATCATGGCGATCGGCCGGCCGCAGCTTGTCACCAACGACCTTCTGCATCGGCACGTGCAGATGAAGGATGCCAACCGCGACGCCTTCACGCCCAAGGGATTCGAGCTGGAGGCTGGGCGGATCGGGCGGCTGGTGCGCGAGCAGTACCGCATCGGCTTCGTCGATGTCGGCGGCTGCGATACACACGTCAATGAGGGCTCCGCTCAGAGGGCGCGCGCCAACAACGTGGACAGTCTCGGCAGGGGTCTCGCCGCATTGGCACAGGAACTGGGCGGCGAATGGCGCAATACCGTGGTGGCCGTCGTCTCCGAGTTCGGTCGGACCTTCCGCGAAAATGGCAACCGGGAAACCGACCATGGTCACGCTCGGTCTACTGGATGCTCGGCGGAAGCATCAACGGTGGACGCTCGCCGGCGAGCAATCGAAAGTTGATCGCGGTAATCTGTTTCGGGATCTTGACTACCCGGTGCTCAATGAGTATCGCGCGGTGTTCGGCGGGCTGTTCGCCACTCTATGGGGACTGTCGCTCGATCAGGTGCAGAAGATCTTTCCCGATTCCTCTCCGGCCGATCTGAAACTGGTGTAGCCACTTGGTTGTGGCATCCGTGAGCAAGAAACGCGTCGAGTTGGTCATGAGACCTCGGCCCGACTACACGAATCGCTCACCCACCAACGCCAACGCTTCGCTCTTTGCCCAAAGTGCCCTGGCGCGCTCCGGATCGAGCGCATAGGGACGAACACCGCGCCGCCCGGCTCCGACAACGACCTCAGCGACGTGACAGTCCTCGCAGTAGCGGCCGCCAACCAGGTCGGCGGGTGAGACAAAGCCGCAGCAGAGCGGCCAGATCGGCCGCCGTCACCACGTTGCGGTCGGCGAGCTGCTGCTGGTTGAATACCGTGATGGAGATCGGCACGTTCTGCAGCCACTCCTCCATGCGCCGCGCAGTGACCACCACCTCGCTGAGCGAGTCGCCCATCGTTGCCGCCGGTTGCGCGCCAGCGGATGTTTGTTATGCATACGTGGGCGCAGCTACGCACGCCGCCAACGCTGTTGTGGCACACAGTAACGCTTTCAAGAACCGACTGGTCATGATGTTACCCCACTCGTTTCAGGTGCATCAACGAGGCAGCGATTGTTGATTGTTGGTTGTATCTGGTTGCCGCACCCCATGCGGAACACGCTTTGCCGGCTGTCCTGATCAGCCAATGCCGTGTCGGAGAAGTTTGCCCGGCGTTGCTCCTGTGCAGACGCCGTCCTTGAAAGTGACCTCGCCGTTGACGAGGATGGCCTTGTAGCCGCGGGCCTGATTGACGAGCCGCCACTCGCCGCCCGGAAGGTCATAGGCGAGTTCGCCGATGCACCGCGGCTCGATCGCCAGAGCATTCAGCTCATAGACCACCACATCGGCGGGGGTTCCCGGGCGCAGCGTGCCGCGGTCCCTGAACCCCGCCGCGTGAGCCGGCAGTGCGCTCAGCCGAAAGTGAGCCTCTTCCAGCGTAATCCGCTTCTCGTCGCGTGCGAGCCAGAGCAGGAAGTCGGTCGTGAAGACACCACCGTTGAAAAACTTGGTGTGCGCGCCCCCATCGGAAACACCGGGGAAGGTGTAGCGCGACTCCTTGATGAGTTCCGCCCTGTTGGCCGAGCTCATGTTGTCCGGCTCAGGACCCAAGAATTCAACATTGAGATCGCCCGCCAGCGACAGATCCACCATGACGTCCGCGACGTGCTTGCGTTGTTCTTTCGCGATCTGACCGATGGACTTGCCCTGGTAGTGAACCAGTTCGGGTTGGTTGTTGACGCCATTGACGATCAGACTGGCGATGTCGCCGCCGATCGCGAGCGGCGTGTTGTTCAGGCGGCCAGTCGTCTCGTCGATGTCTGCGCGCAGGCGCACGCGAAGCTCCGGATCGGACAATCTCGCGATCTTTTGCGCCTTCGTACCCAACGTCGCCTCTCTCCACGCCGGGCTCGCGTCGTACAGATTCCAGTGCTCGAGCGTGAACCCGAAGCCGAACCGGCAGGTCTCGGCCTGCCCGAAAATGCGCAGGCCCTTCTCGTTGACCCGCTCGAGCCACTGCATCGAATCGCGGTGCGCCTCCGGCATGGTGGGGGAGGCGAATACGGTGTTCCACAGAATCGGCCGTTTCGCGACTGCGGCCATCTTCTCGACGAAGGCTCGATCCGCTGCGAGCCCTTCCCCTTTATCGTGCGTGATCTGGATGAAGCCCTCGTCCCGTTCCGCCAACACTTCACACAGGGCGAGCAGATCTTCGTCGGCCATGGTGTCGGTCACCATGGCGGTGCCGTCATAATCCATCTGCGTCGAATTCTTGCCCATGCGCTGGATCGAGAAGCCGCACAGGCCCGCGTCCATGCCCTCACGAAGCAGGCGCTTCATCTCCTGCATCTCGCCTTTGGTGGCCGGCCGACTCTTCGCCCCCTCGAGCCCCATGACATAGGTCATGAGCGATGCGGTCGGCATGTATTGCAGGACATTCACACCTTTAGGCGCGCGCTGCAGACTGTCGAGATATTCCGGGATGGTCTCCCAATCCCAGTTCATCCCCTGCATCATCGACTCGAAGGGGATCGCTTCGACGCGCGTCATGGTCAGCATCGAGCGCTCGCGGAAGTCCTTCTTGCACGGCGCGAAACCGAAGCCGCAATTTCCCAACACGACGGAGGTGACCCCGTGCCAGCCGGAAATGGTACACCACGGGTCCCAGCGGATCTGAGCGTCGTAATGGGTGTGAAGATCGAAGAAGCCCGGCGCAACGATCATGCCTTCCGCGTCGATGGTCTTCTCCGCTTCCCCACACGGGGAGCGGCCGCCGATCTGCGCGATCTTGCCGTCCTTGATCCACAGGTCGGCCTTAAATCGCGGCACCCGGGTGCCGTCAACTACCGTTCCGCCCTTGATATGAACATCGAACTGCGTCGCGGTCATGCCCCCCCCCGACACCAAACGGTGACGAACCCTTTGAACAAATTCAGTTGGTAATCCAGGACTTCACCACTCCCTTCAGGTATACATGCGAGACAAAGGTTTCGATTCGGGACACAGCTCGAGCTGGCGCGGGGGATGGAGGGTCGCCGACGGCGGAAGATATGGATTGCAGTGTGGAGCTGACTTTGTGCATTATGCCCTTCAATCGGCGATTAGGGTGGCGGAATGCAGCATGCGGCAGGCCCAAAATACTCCGGTGGGTACCGCCGAGGTCGCGTTGCAATTGCCTTTGGCACGTCTCAGCATCTTTCGCTACGACTTTACCAACCCGGTTGAGCTGTGCGACCACCCAACTGCATACAGACTCGATCTCAGCCTGGAGCCTCGTCGAACAACGGGGGGCGGCGCCTGCCTCAGCGAAAGGGGGGAAAGGCATCAGTTCAAGCCGTCGGCGAGCTGTTCCTGATTGCGCCCGGGCAGGTAGTGCCGGCAAGACCCTACGACCGCTAGCCCTCATCGATTGTCTGCGAGTTTGATCCAACATCCGTCAATACCTGGTGTGACGGTGACGGGAACTGGACAAATTCGTGTTTGCACGCGGCCTTGGATATAGCCAGCCCCGCGCTGCATACGTCGCTGCGACGAATCGGCGACGAGATGCGCAATCCTGGCTTCGCCAGCGCGGCCATTTGCGAGCTGTTGGCTACCCAGGCAGTGATTGACCTCGCCCGGTACTTCAAATCGGCTATGGAGACCCGTGCCACCGGCGGCCTGCCCGGCTGGAAATTGCGCCTGATCGACGAACGGCGCGCGGCGGCAGGTGCGGCACCGACGTTGGGCGAATTGGCCGGGTTGTCAAAATGTCCGTGCGGCAACTGACACGCGGTTTCCGCAAGAGCCGCCGCTGTTCCATTGGTGAGCATATCGCACAGAACCGGCTCAACCGCGCCAAGCGTATGTTGGCAACCGGCTCGAGCGTGAAGGAAATCGCTTATTTGCTCGGCTCTGCCACGCCCGGGGATGTTTTCCACCGCTTTCCGACGTGCGCTAGGTGAACCCCCCCGCCAATTCCGCGAGCGCACGCATCGTCGGGCGTGACCGGATCGCGGGCGCGCTCTTCTTCAAGCGCCCTGCGAACGCGCATGTCACGCGCCAGTCCCTTGCCGCTATCGTGCGACCGTTCAAAGGCGGAAATGGTGGGCGTCATTGGAAGGCTCCGGGTGATTGCATGACGCCCGGAACCCTACCGGTCGTGAGAGCGCCGATTTGCAGGCGAAGGAGATCGCGAAGCTGCAACAGCAGTTGGCCGAGCACGACCAGGTGATCGGGACATCACGGTGGCCAACCGCGTTTTTAAAAGAGTTCTTGCGCCCTGGGGTTGAGCGAGCAGTTGCGAGCGATGGTACGCGAGGAACTTCATTGGCTCCTCGCCCACTGGGCACGAACGGTAAAACCCAGAGAACTCGAACGTTCACGCATAAGCTCGCCCAGGATGCCGGGTCATTGCGTCGCGTCAGAGCAGAGACAGGCGGCGGCCAGCCCGAACGCGAGGCGGTTGTTGGGCCACATCGCACGTCGATGCACCAATTTAATGAGCGCCGACGGAGATTGTCGCGCCTGGATCCCGGCTACAAGCCTGGCAACCTCCAGAAGCCTATTTAGCTTCGCGCTTTGCGGCAATGTCGCCGAAGCGAGGATAAATCCCTCCGCATGCCGAGCAAAAGTTCGCCTAAGCAGTTGATGTTGCTGCCACGTAATGGTGATCCGAGGGGTGCCATCGACGCCCAAATCACCGAAGGCCGAGCTCATGTTGTTCCGGTGCCATCGGTAGAGTGCTGTTGGCGCATGGGGCATGAAGCGGGCTGTGCCTGATGCTACCCCGATGTTGTACATCCACACGTCATGCATATAGGCGTGGGCACGGGCAATATCCTTGTGCCTGAAGTAGAGGTCCCGGAGCGGTCGCGTAAAGCCAACAGTATTGCCGTTAGCCACAACGGGCATGAATATCCTCGACTCCTGAATCGCTGCTTCAACTCTTACGTCGTATATATCTAACAAGCGGAAGCAACTGCCGGGCTGTTCCTCCCTAAAAATTAGAGGGTCTGTAAAGCAGATCACGGGAGAGCTCAGATCGGGCAAGAGATTCTCTACCGTGGCATCAATCTTGCCTGTCTGCCAAATATCGTCTTGATCGCAAAACAGATAGACATCAGCTTCGACACGCTCGAGGATCTCGAAGAACGCTCTCGGTACACCTGAGTGTCGCGACTGATGCCATTCTCGAAGGCTAATACCTGCGCTGCGAGCTACAGAACGGACAATCTCCCGAGTATTGTCCGTCGAATGATCGTCGAGCCAATGCAGGGTGAATTGAGTGTCATTGTTCGTTAGCGACCTGAGCTGCTGCTCAACGTATCGCTCCCCATT
>Ga0307511_10002150_pt1 | contig 20702 bp, 17 predicted proteins | sample 13_EM_MG_FD_200266 | JGI IMG/M metagenome (GOLD analysis project Ga0307511, IMG submission 200266) | Populus trichocarpa ectomycorrhiza microbial communities from riparian zone in the Pacific Northwest, United States - 13_EM | ecosystem: Host-associated > Plants > Roots > Unclassified | place...
GGGCTGGGGTTTTCGTTGGAAACACAGGCACCGCATCGAGGGGTGCGGTGCGTACCTCATTACTTTGCCCAATTACCTCAAATTCCTGCCACCGTCCCGAGGAGCCAAGTACATCAACCTCGAAACTCCAACAAAGCCCTGGATTACGCGACAGACTGCAAACCACCACCCGGCAACCCAGCTTCCAACAAAGCGTGAATCAGTATTGTTATGGGAAACCTGAACCTCGATCGTCCCACTTTAGGACTGGTACTGATACTAAAGCTAGGAATCAAACGACTATGGAGCGCGCAAACCATTAGGGCAGTTCTCTACGACAACACATAGGCAAACGTCCTCAAACAGACACCCGCCTAGGCTCGTACCAAGTGTGACTCCCCGGGATCCTCCATTACTCAAGCTCACTACATGGTTGCAGTTTCGAATATGCAATATTTTTTGTCAACGTCGGGACATCCATAATGGAACTGGTAGTGCTGCCATCGATAAGCAGCAGTGGGGGCGATTCGGTAAGCCATTAACACGAAGCTCCACGTGTACAAATACTCACTCCTTGACGGATCCTACCCCGCAGCTACCCACGGTGTAGACCACTGGCAAATCCAGTGTGGTACTCGGAATGATGCGGAGATTGACATCGGGAAAGCAAATACCGTATCGCGCAGGGAGGTAGTCCGGTTGGTACAAACTCTCGTAGAGAGCAGAGAGGCATCCTGATTGGTTACAGTTTGGATAGATTGTCCTTGAACCCCTGTGCTGTGATGGCCCCTCCAGCGGGGCCCAGAACATATGGCCCAAGCTTTTAAGAGAGTCCACATATTTTCAAACGTTAAACTCTTTCAACATTATTTATAGGCTTGAAACAAACGCTGGAGCAATAACACAAAAGGTTCTATCCACAACGTATGACCTTTCTCCCATATACCATCCATCACGGGATGTGCATCATCACAGGGATATGCATCAGCCCCCACGCCATGCCTATCTCGGTTATGTCTGCCGGTGGCGGGGTAAATATCAACTAGATCCCCCCGGTGTGATGATAATTAGGTCAAATAAAACCTAGAGAACACAGGAGAACCGACGGTAGGTATATTCCGGTGATAAAACAATGGAGTTTAAACTAGTAGCACCAATGGGCAAGCTAAAGACCCGCCGACTTCAATTGGCGAAAGAGGAGGCGGACCGAGAGAAAGCAATAAAGAGCGCATGCGATGGAGTACAACAAGGATGGTTTAAAACCATTCGGAAGGCAGCGGAAGCTTATGGGTTTCATTATTCCACTGTACGGAGGCGCCTAAAAGGAGCAAAACCGTGGAAATTAGCACATGTGCATCAGCAGGTGTTGACGGCAGCAGAAGAAAGATCAATTGTGGGGTGACTTGAAGAGTTTGGGTTCCCACCTCGAATCAGTCATGTGAAGGAAGAAATTGTGCTCTTGAAGCATCCAGAGCTCGATTTGGAGGAAGAAGCTATTGAGGCATATTTTGGAAAAGGACTCGGGAAACATTATTTGACCCACTTCCTAGATCGACATTCTGAGCTTGTATCTAAGCTCAGTAGCAACTTTGATAAGCGGCGTATCAAACAGAGTAACATAGGAGTTATCGAACATCATTGTAATAAGGTCTAACATGTGCGGAAGAAATATTCGTTTACGGAGGGAAATACTTACAATATGGATGAAAAAGGATTTCGACAGGGGATATCGGATGGAGCTAAGGTTACATGTCAACGTCGGGAACATGGTATAACTGGGAAGATGGCAACTGATGATACATAGGAGTTAATTACTGTTGTGGAGACTATTTCTGGGGTAGAACTGCTCTCCCTCCATTGATTATTTATAAGGGTATAGCACATTAGATGGGATGGTATCAGCACTTGGATTCCTTAATTGATATCTGCAAGGATTGGAAGTTCACATAGAGTAAGACTGGATGGAATAATAGCTTTTTGAGCATTGCATGGTTGAAGCATTTTGATAATATCACTAAAGGGCGCTTGATTTCAGCTCAACAATATCGATTTCTTATGCTTGATGATTATGAGATTCATATTTATATTGATTTCATTGAGTATTGTATTTCTCATCGGGTTGTTGTATATTGCCTTCCTTCCCACGCTACACATCTTCTTCAGCCATTCGATGTTGGTATATTTTCTCCACTACAAAACGCTTATGGGAAGGAGGTGGATCGTCTAACTCGTTTTGGTAATGTGGCAATCAATAAGGGGAATTTTCTGCCACTCTTGGTAAAGGCACGAACTCAAGCATACACAAGGAACAATATTCCGGGAGCATGGAGAGATAGTGGACTGATTCCACCTAATCCACAAAATGTTTTAAGCAAATTACCAACCTACCGTGATCCGGAAAAATCAAAATTGGAATCTCTACCGCCAGTTCCTGCTACACCTCGAAATTCTGCTGCAACGCTACGCAAAGCCAGACAAGCCAAGCTATTGCTGTTCTGACCCATACGTCAATACGGCCCAGCCCACCCATCAATATGCGGCTACAATAATATTCTAATATTAATTATCTCATATATTCGGAACTATTGAGAACTACGGGACTATGGAGCACTACGGATAAATGGAAAAATATAAGATATAACATAAAATACTAGAAAATCTAGGCCTCCAGACATAGAAAAATATTGTAGAAATAAATGAAAATACTAGGAAATTATGTCCTCCAGAGATATATAAATACAATATACTAGATCAAGAAAGAATGGGAATCGCAAACGCTCTACAACTCCACGTCGACACACTGGAGTTGGCAATCCTTTACCAACTCACTAACGGCGCTAACCTTCACCATGAATGCCCCCAAGGGACATTCCCCACACTGGTCAATAGGAAGGGTTATAGGCAGGATGCTTAGCAGGAGACACGCCGCAAAACACGTGACCAACATCCCATGGGGTCAAAGGTCACATCGGGGTCCCAGGCAATGAGGCAGCAGACAAGTTGATGGGGGAGGCGAGCGCAAGAGGTTCTTGAAACCCAGTGATAACTGCGGAAGGAATCAGGGCATGCAGCAAGAGGAAGGTCCGCCGACACCAGGCCAAAGAGGGGTTCGGGGACAACTGACACAGATGGGGTAACCATGCTCTGGCCGCCTACACATGGTGTCGCACCAACAAAAGGCCACAACGTAGCTGGTTACACAAGATCAACAAGGTCCTGGACAAAAAGTGCCCGGAATGCGGAGAGGAAGAGACGGGTGAGCACATAGTCTTCTACTGCCTGGGGTATCAGGAGGAGAGACGGAAGCTAGGGCGGATCCAGGTATGGACAGACCTGGACAACCAACAATGGAAGGGGGAGGATCTTTTCTACTACTGTTATCAACGCATGTCCCGGGGACAGCGGGGGCAGTAGAGAGGCCGCAAAGGGGCGCTCTCTTTCAGTTCAGGAGGAGTTCCTTGGTCAACTGTTCTATATATAGATTCTGTACATATTGCGTAAGGCAATCGATTAACTGACTTCCCCTTGAACCCTCTCGGGTTTCCGAGGGGCTCATCATGGCCCGCATCTGGACTCACATATGAGTAATGAATTCAATCAATCAATCAATCTTGTCTTTCTTATGCTCAACCACCATACTAACGGTCTATATCTCTTACCATAGACTCAATAGAGCTCCTCCGCGCTTTTGCTATTAGCACCACTGTACCTAGTAGTTCCTATAAAACCATTCCGCTACCTGACAATACTCCTTCTACACGGAATATTCTGTTAATAACTTCCCTAGTTGTATCATCAGTTGTTGGAGAGGTATGATGCTGAGCATAGGTAATTGCAGCTAATTTTCACTCTCAGGTTGGTATATGACGAGGGTATGCATCCCCGAGTGAAGACTCGGCTGGATTGTTCAACCCCTGGAGGTGTCTCGCCACCATCAAATTTTATCTAGCCGTGTTTGTGATACAATTGTTTATATTTTAAATAGATAGCGATTCTAATATATTAACACCTCATTTTGGAATCGTGTGCCACCATTGTAGGTGTTGCTATTATGGCGCCTGCCACCCCTTTCGTGCCACGACCGTTGCCTGTCGCTGCATTCCTCCCCTATTCCTACCTGCCCACGACTCTCCACCTGCACCATCTCCACCACGCACCTTCATGGTGCCGTACCCACCACAACACTACTTGGAGTAAGTTGAGGTCATGTTCCTGCTGTCGGGTGATCTTGTCAAGGAGGGTGGGCAAGACGTAGCGCGTGAGGTCATTAAATGGCCTCTGTGTTGAGAGCTTTTGGGTAAACAAAGGTTCTGTTCGAGAAGACTTTCGCGTGGACTTTGGGATGCGCGTAAGGTCAGGGGTGAAATAATTATTGGTATGTGAGTGTGACGGTATATTGTAGGAGGTTCCTTGATACATTCCCCGGTGTCATTCACCTTACTGCTGGGAAATATTTTCTCGCTCACATACCGAGCTAAACGACCGTGAGGCCACACCAACTCGGTCCGAAATGGCTTTGTGTCGGGTGGACGATATTACATACTGGAGGGACCCTTTGGGGTAAGATTGGGGAGATTGCTGCACTCCTGGCAGATTATGTGCAGGTTGGAGTGGTTTATGTGGATTGTATCCATGCCCCGTTGTGTGCGCTCTGTTTAATGTGGGAGCCAGCGGACGTCGATCTGGTCTTCCGGAATTGCAATTGCTGGGGAACCGCTTTTCGAGTATCTGGTACATTGCTAGTAAAGGCAGTAACCGTATAACTCGATAGTAAGCACCCTCCCCCGCATCCGCATCCTTCTCCTCCATTGTATTGTCGACGCCGGATCAAGCACCGCGGACACAGGCTCGCCGTAGTGGTGCGGATGCCTGCCTGTCGTGTCCTGAACCGGTGTCGAAGCGGGGGATCGCCAAGCCGGGGTACCAGAGTCTGTTGGAAGGTTATTAGAAAAAATACAAATCCCACACGTATCCGTAGAATACGTACTTGGAGAACCTAGCTCCCTAGAGCTAAAGAGGTTACTGGACATAGTTGTAATGAAAAAGGAACCGAGTTAACGCGGTGGATGCAAGGTTCGGTGGAGGAGAACGTGGTCTCACGCTCCCCTGTTATCTGTGATAACCGAAAATGAGACGAGAAATTTATAGACGACGAGTTACTAGAAGAAGTTGAAGCGGTGAGGGAAAAGTCCACGGAAAGAATGCTACGATCCCCTAGCGGAGTTAGAGCTGGAGAGGAATGTGTTCAGCTCAGTTGCGAAGCTGAGTTGATGAACAGCCGAGGAAAAACAGAGCATACATAAATGCGAGCGGGGTAGTTTCCTATGATTGTAGGTCGTATGGGCTCAAATATGAGATCAGACTTTATGATCTCATCTGGTGGGTCGGGTGCGAGATATAGACCCAAGGTGGGTAGTGAAGAACAAAGAGTATAGAACACGAGAGAGAAGAGTATAGAACACGAGAGAGAGCACACAAAGTAAAGATCAACTCACTGTTAGTCATGAGGACAATCTGAATATGCTTCTAAACTGATGAACTGATGATGATGTCAAGAAAAAGACAAAAAGGAGGGGGGATTTCCTGCGTTTATATACTTAAATGACATCCCCTTACATTCATATGCTCTCTTTTGATAGATCACATGTTAATCTTACCCAGTGCCAATCCCGACAGTCTTTCTTTCTCTACTAGGTATAACTCTAATAATTAACTTTTAGTGCGTCAGTAGGCTAGGTGGCGGAATGACTCGCACCTTTCATCTTCGACCTTCACTGTAAGCCTTTGGCAACAATGTCGATAATTTCACCTAACTTGCCTGTGGTAACTCTACCCCAACCCGTGCTTGGCCGCAGAAAGTTTTGTTAAATCTAATGGGGCTACTTGGGTGGCCTTGATTTTTGGGGGGTTTACACAAGACTCGCATTCATACTATTTCGAATCTGTGGGTGGAGACCTCGGCCGACGTTAACACAACCAGATAATCACCGCCACCCGTATGGCAGTGGAGAAGCAAATGACTCCGTGCTAGTGGAATAGTATGCCGCCCAACTAAGACGCCCCCACCATCATCCCCCACCACCAGTGTAACATTGACGTCATCTGTGCCGATCGTAGCTCGTTGCAGGTATAAGGTCGGGAAGTAATAACCAATCCTAACTAGTGGTGAGGAACAGCCATCGCAAATGTGGGCACTTCACATATATAGTTAGGGAGTACACCTGGGCACTAGCCGAGCCGGGACAATCCCGAGCCCTAAAATACATAGGCCAACCAGACTATAAAATACATGGTAAAAGCGGCTCGTGGGCTCGAGCCTGCCTTGAAAAATGACGAGCCGACCCGTGCCTACGCATACTCGTAGGGAGTAGTCTACCTGTCCTCGCGTGTCCTGCAACTGCTAACTGATTCCTCAAGTTGCCATTGTTCTTGCCCTCTTCGATACATCTCCGTATTTGTTTCCGGCTTGCCCTGGGTTAGCCCCTCGTGTAAACCAGTATGATATGCTTTGTGTCTATAGCCCTCCAACGTGGCATTTATGTCGAATCTGCGGGTACCTTTCTCGTGGACCAATCCCTGTCCAGGTGAGTTTGTATGAGAGCGAGCAGCGAAAAGGAGAAAAAAGTCTTTCCGCGAGGGGAAGGTGTCGCGATATTTGTTCCCTTACATATTGTTCTTGAGTACAAGGGCTGTCTCCTGATGCCATCCGCATGTCTACATCCGACTAAGCGCTCATTCTATCCATGTGAAAACTGTAAGTTTAGACGATGAAACGCACACGTCCTCCGGGGTCTGGATTACGCATGCCCTTACCTATAGGGCCCAATAACGTGAAAACGATGAAAAGACGCCCTGTCTATGTTTAACGAACCTTTTTTAGAGATTACAACTATATGTAGCCTGCTCAGTGTACGGTTGTGTTTGGGCAGGTGAAAGCGAAAGTATCACAACAGAGTACAATATGGTAAGGTGGACTATTAGTTTTGTTGGGCCCCGACACGTTTTTTGAAAAACCTTAACACTTACCCTAACGGTAATTGACAGTCCCACCCAAACATGTGAAGCGCCAAAGATACATGTATATAAGTGCACTTCCATCCCCCGACAGTAGCAAACAAACCCCAACCAGTACTGCCAACGACTACCTTGCACCAGATCTTCCAATCGGTGCTGTACTTCATATCTTATTACTACGAGAGGCTTGTGCCAACCAGACTATATTATTTCGGTAACTATTTCGCAGGATGTAAACCCCCCAGGAGATCCTTCACACACACTTCCTTATGCCAAATCTCAAGCTGACTCTGAGCACCTACAGAACACCCTAGACTCGTGGGTTTAGTCACCGTTACGACGTCGCATAGGCAAATGCCCCGCTTGGGGCGATGATGATACGTGTCTGTAATCAAGGAAGAGGCAGGCATAAAGGTATGAGTTGTTCACCCGACATGTTATCCCTTCCCCTGTCTTCTCATCAAGTGTTCTTGGGTAATGTGAACATACAAACCCTATCCTTGAACTTTAGCTTATTTCTATTGTTGCTTTTAGAGCTACCGATCTTTTGGACACCTGGCACAGACACCAGGTCCAGTTCCTCCTCTTCGTCCTGTGGTTACAGGTGGCGCTAGATGCGTCGGGCTGGTGATATCTTTAGACCACGCATGACGCACTGCAATTTTCTCCACCCACAATAAATCCTACCAAATGGACTAATCACACGGAATCGGCCATCGTCACATTCAAAGACAAGAAAATCGTGACCCCGACCGACCGACCAACTGCGTATACGCCCATCTATAGTGGTAATACAAGTACTGAATTATTAAAAAGCAAAAAAACTATACCCGATGGGTGGGCAATCTCAAGCTGTATTCCAGCCACCTCTAAAATACCCCAACAGCCCCTGCTCGGCATCCATAGCTGCATGGCCCTCTCGCACCTCAAGAAATGCCCCTGGAACCTGGATCAATGTCGAGAACGTCAGAAGTCAGCCCTCCAACGCGACCCGCTGTCTCACAATACTCGACTCGCCTATCAAGATGGAAGGTGGCAAGGAAGTTAACGCCGAGCCTGGCAATGAAACACTGGACCTTGACAAGATTCAGTATGCGAAACATTCAATAGCAGAACTCTGGGAAACTGTGGGTTGGGCTGTTCAGGGTCTCATTCCTTGCCGTCATCGCTTGCAGCAAATCTCAAAAGTGGCTGGCTACACAGGATGGACTACCCCGAGATGATGCTCTCGAGATTAGAGGTATTCTTGACTGCTCCCTTCGAAGGAAGCTCCTTTAGCGATTCGAGGATCCCAGTGGCGGTCATATTCGTAGCGAAGCCAGAGATCATTGGAAACATTTTACGAAGGGCTACAGCGGTACGAGAACCTTGAGGGGTGAGATTTCAACCCAGCGCCGTTCCTCAAGTAATCGGTTCTTCCATTTGAATAAAGTGCTTCAAGTATGTCCTCCTCCGCGGATATACTACGATCTCCCACAGCAGCTCGGCTGCGGACCGCGCTTCACCATCTTTGCAAGGGCTTCAGAACATGACGAGATGGGGTACTTGACGTTGAAATCAGGGTATTCCCACCACGCCACGAACACCTGTGAGGGGTACCGGTGCATCCGCTCTCACAACCTTATCACTGGAGGGACACAGGAGGGGAGGAAACTCAACGGCAGAGGCAGGGAGAAAACCGCATTTCCTAATCCCACTGTCAATGACCTTGTAGAGGTCCCCTTCGTCTCTCATCGTTACCGTCTCCTCATATACAACGCCCCGCCGTAGCACTAGCACGTTGCTGCTCAATCGTCCCCCCTCATCATACCAAATGTGGTATGCGCAACAAAATGATCAGGAAGTTGGCATCTTCACTGGCCATCTACAGGAAGGAGCTACAAGTGAAGAAGGACACGGAAAGGAATGCACAGGGTCTAGACAAGAGAGGGGTTTACATCAGAAGGTATTTCACTGGGATAGCTGAGGATTAGGAGGATGTGTCGCATGTAGCTGTTGTTTGGTGTCTTGTGTGAAACAATGTTATACTAGTAGTTTCCCAGGATTCGTGGATTTCGTTTTCCGCCGGAAATATTTGTTGCGCTGTTGCTCCCCCCACGCTACCCTATACCGAGACCGGGATTCGTTTTCTTGTGTTGAATGTTCAGTTTAATTAGGGTATCGCATAAAAGGGCATCATCACAACGGAGTCACATGATGTTTCGCCCCACTAGCAACCACCCTCAAAAAACGGTGCTACCGAGTTCGGGGGAATGGCCCAACACAAGCACCCTCTGACTACTTTCAACCTCACCACGATTAGCACCAGTGCCACCTCCACGGAATTTACTGCCTCTACTGACTCCACAACCTTCACCGTTAATGCCTCCAGTTTCAAACAAGCACACGGTACTAGTGAGTTCAGGGTCACTACTCACCACAGTCACCCTATATACACTCTTCACGGCACCGGCCTCCCTGGCCAGTACCACCAATGTCAAGCACCTATGCACCCTCTACCACGGTTATCGTCTCCTCCACCTGCACCACCGTTACAGCCTCCACCACCAAAAAAGAACTCAACTAGTTCAAGGTAACATTTCACCTGTCACCCCTACGCCGACTTCATCACTACCACCACGCATATATACGTGCCCTACCAAATGTCCCACCTTCCCACGTTGGGTGATTCCACCGTTACCAAGCTGAGCCCATTGGCTATTGAAGTGAATTGGATTTTCACTACATTGTTACATCATATTCAGCCCCCAACGTTCGACGTCCTTACCCAACCGAAAACAAACAAAATCCGAACATTATTACTCTCCATCTAGCTTAACCCTCTTAAGCACTTGCTGCACATACTCCAGAAATACGCACTACTGTAAGGCAGCAACACCCAGGTCGGACCTATGGCGGACCACTGACAGGGCGGAGAGCGAGTCTATCCTGTCATAGACACGGTGCACGGTGTGGCTCTAATGACAGGCCATATCGTGTCTACAATCCTCCTGACTGGGAGCTTGACCACCAATTTGACTCTAGGCACGATTACCGCAAGCGAGCTAGGGGTAGGGGAGACGACGGTTGGAGAGACCGTAAAGAGTGGAGTCCTTACCCGACCGAAAACAAACAAATCCGAACATTATTACTCTCCATCTAGCTTGACCCTCTTAAGCACTTGCTGCACATACTCCAGAAATACGCACTACTGTAAGGCAGCAACACCCAGGTCGGACCTATGACGGACCACTGACGGGGTGCAGAGCGAGTCTATCATGTCAGAGAAACGGTGCACGGTGTGGCTCTAATGACAGGCCATATCGTGTCTACAATCCTCCTGACTGGGAGCTTAATCACCAATTTGACTCTAGGCACGATTACCGCAAGCGAGCTAGGTGTAGGGGAGACGACGGTTGGAGAGACCGTAAAGAGTAGAGGGAACCTCATCCACTTCCACACCAGAAACCGCCATCGGGGTTTTCCACCCGAGGCGGGAGCTTTATCGCGGCTGCGCGAATACCCTCAATGTTCCGCCAACCCAAATTGCTCCCCATTCCCACGTTTCACGCCGGACATCAAGCGTAATGCACACAACGCAAAGAATTCTTTATCGCTATTCTTTGCCAAGTCGCCCACTCAGGGCACCACCGACCGGTACCAATGCCAATGCCCCGTCAAGACAAGGATCAAAGGAGATTACTTCGAGATGGTCCGTTCCAGCAAAGGTTCGGGACCAGTCCAGTGTGGTGCCATCACCGAGAGCAGGGGATGATAGACAAGCCTGCTGCAGTAAGCAGACCTGTAGGACGGCCTATATCATACACATTACGCAGACGTTTACGAGAGGTACAGGCACGGAGTCGGGTGAGGAGGGCGTGTTCGATTTCGACCCACCGAGCCCCGTGGGGAGAAGCATTACGCATCCCCCACCAAAACACCAGCGGGATATTTCCAATCCAGCACCAATGGGAGAACCTTTGCAGGGGCTGTTTTCATCGTGTCAATTGCATCATGGTTTGAGGAGATGATGCAGCAGTAGCAGCAAGTTTACATTCGGGAGTCCCACTCCCAAACGAAAAACCTGTGAGAGCGATCAGCATAGTAACCCCGTCAAGACGTTCACCGCCGCTACCTACTTCGTCAACTCCACAAGCTCCAATACGTTTTCCACCGCCACCTCTTTTACCAGCTTACTCCACACCCTCACCCCGGTTACAGCGTCCACCCTTCTCAAAAGAACCTTGACTGCCTCTACTAGGTACACCCACGGTGCGAACAGGCTCAGGGTTACATATAATTGGGCTAATATTTGGCAGTCAAGATGCCCCCCCATTTGCAAATGGTACCCGGTATTTTTACCGCGAGCTTGGTGATACGGCTATTCCTGTATATATTATATTGTGAGGATGGAGATTCCACTTAGGTTTAGATAGGGGGTCATATACCTCTGTTGAGAGGAAAGACTTCGGGGTAAGGAGAGAATGGGTTTTTTATGAGATGGGGCATCTATTTATCAATGGAGGCACGCTAGGTTTGTTGAGTGGAATGTGTATATTTCAGATTCTGGGTACCGTCTTGGTGGATCCGTGTCCTGGGGCATGAGCCCGGAAAGCTGGACACACAGGATCCGGCGATGCCAGGGCGGAGCGTTTATGCAGGCTTGGTTTGGATGATATGGATGCAACGGATGCCACGGATTGACGGATCGAGCAACAGAGCACGGGTTTCTTGGTTCATCTCTACTGATAATTTGGCTGGCGGAATCTCTACATAATCCTTGTGTATTCCTCTTCTCTGTTACTCCCCTCTTCACGCCACGTCTTTTATCTACTCTTGAATACAACGTTCCTCTTTTCATAGTCATAGGCCTGCTCTCCAGCCGTCCACAGTGTAACCTAATATGGGTCCCGCCGCCCTCACCACTGCCATATACCTATTACCATACCGGTCATAATTCATGCACGTTAATGCTTCGCAAACTTTTCCAGCCCCTAGCAGGGAGTAAAGATAAGCCAGGTAAAATCTACCCAATCACCAACATCCATATAGTGAACGTCTACTTTGCCATGCCTTCGGTCCATATGAGGTCAGGCATAGAGGAATTTCTCCGAGTCTCTTACTAATTGAGATGACCGAGAAAGCTTCAAATATCCACACCTTAACCACTATCTGAACCTCTGACGGTTATTGGCAGTCCACCCATAAGTATAATTTAGGGATACTTCAGCTGTTCCATCGTTGGCAAACAAATACTAGCAATTACCCTGAGCTGAATATGAGTATTGACTATTTAAAAAAAAATTAAAAAAATACAGTCCCATGCGATTCGCTCTTGAGCTACCCACTTTGAGGTCGGCAATCTAGAAGGTTATGCGGTAGCAATGATTTGCTAGGGTAGCAGTTACATGATAAGCTCGGGTGCAATAAGCTCGGTAAGGTATTCTCTATCGTGATAGCGATGAAACTGTTGAACAGAAGAAAGTCCATCGTGATGAGGCCGTGTTTTATCTCGAGGCTCTATCCACTATTCCCTAGCGTCGGTTTCCACATGTGGAAAGCGGAGCGCTACCACCCAAGCATCCCCAGCAGCAGCAGACCCTTAGTCAGCACTGTTTACATAAGCTGTGCTAGTCGGGCAGAAATGTTTGCAAACACGGACTCGACGGTCTTCGCGTGAGCCTCGTAGCTACTAAGTCACTTACTTCCTGACAACCTGGCATCTCCAACTAAGCAAGCATCTTTTTTTTGTTTTTTACATAACGTATTTGACCGGGATCCGGCGCATTACCGGGATCCGGCGTACTTCCGGGATGCATGTATTTAATTGTTAAAACATCGAATTATAATGTAAATAGGCTCAAATTAAAACCACAATTTTAGTGTATACATAGGAGCCATCTGCAAGTGCCGCCCTAGGGTGAGCATTGCTACATGAGGTGGTGAAAATGGAAGGTAGGAATTGGAGTATGTATGTACTAGCAATTGATGTGACGGAATTGTAGCCTCAAAGGACTTTTGGGGCTCAATATACATTGTACGTGAAGTATCATACATGTGGAACCAGTACCAGGACAAACCACCTACCATGTGAAGAGATGTAGTGACCTACATAGCCGGTAATGTTAAGAAATACATATGCTACGGGATATCGGGATCAAGGAGCCTTTCTGTGGGGTATACATTTCGTCATATGGTCTGGTAAAACTTACTACATGTATGGAAACTAGTTAGAGACATGGAGGGGCCATGGGGGCCCTTGTACAAGGTTACGTAATTGAGGGTAACCAATCCATTTCTCCCAATATTCGGTGGGTCAGCTTCCTTGATCCGAGGGATACGGCTACCATGTTGTTATAACAACACTCATAGTGTGTACTGAAGCCTCCTACAAAGCCTTGGTACCATTGACAAGCTACAGCATGCGTTGAGTTAAAATACCCCCCCAAAATATCTAAAAATTAGCACATATTTTGAACTCGCTCAGGCTAGAAGATAGGCTCTTGAATAAGGTACCTTACAATGGGTAAATGCATGTTCAATAAGAGCACGGTCTTTACCTTCATATTACACAAGTTTACTCTGTGTGATATCAGCACAAGCGCACTAATTATCCTCAGTTGCACCGTGTCGCACAGGGCCTACCAAACCTTCATAACATATAAGACTTACTTACCAATAGTAAACATATGTGTTTGAACCTAAATTCGCATATAAACCTGATATAAACATTGCTTGATCCCTATATCCCTCAGAATATGTAGTTTTAACTTAATCCGGTATGTAGTTCACTACATCTCTTTACATGGTTGGCGGTTTGTGCCAATAGTGAGCCCACATGTAGTATGTATCACGTACAACCTATATTGAGCCCCACTTGTCCTTTGAGGCCACAATTCCGTCACATCAATTGCTATTCCATACATACTCCAATTCCTACCTTCCATTTTCACCACCTCATATAGCAATGCTCACCCTAGGGCGGCACTTGCAGATGGCTACTATGTATGCACTAAAATTCTGGTTTTAATTTGAGACTATTTGCATTATAATTTGATTTTTAAACAATTAAATACATGCATCCCAGTAGTGCGCCGGATCCCCGTCAAATACGTTACAACACCACCGGTATCTGGAGATCACGGCCTGGGCCTTTTTTTTTTCTCGTGATGAATTCCGGAAAGTTGTAGGTCGATGAAACACCAGTGTACTAGTGGTATTTTCCAATGAACTAGTGGATAGAATATTCTCCTTCACGTATGTGCATGTGGGGATTGTTAGGCTCTTCCTAGATGCTTTCACAAACCATTATGTCCTATAGAAGAAAATCAACCAGCGTGCCATGCTTAATCTCTATGATTTTGAAGAAGTACTATGCACAATACCAACCTTCCATCGATCACTTATAGAAGGCCCTTCAACCCAAGCCAGATGTTTTCCTACTGTGAATTCGGGTGATTCAAAATCCCCTCATTGCAGGATCTCAACACATCCCATGTTTTTCGATTCTTGCTTGGATACAAATGAATTCGACAGGACATTGATACCGGGCCATCATCAAATCAGGTTGATTGTCAGGCTCTGTCAACCTGCTTCCACCTGGGTTGGGTGCACACAGATCTTCCCAACAACTTGGAGACCGTGAGAGATGATGAACCCACCCCTAAGGTGTACGTACTTCCCCCCTGGTGCCATGAATGGTATCTATCCTGAGTACTTTCGCCCCGCAAGGTGCTTCGACCTCCCCTTGTATCACTAACAGCTCGGAACTTCAAAATGCGAATACCTCACCCCACTTTTACTCCTTCAGTAGCTCGTCCGTCGATTCAATCCATCCCAGCTGTGCGCCTCGGACGGACCCGCCAGATATAATTGGCCCCGGATAGAGATATCGATCAAGCTAAGCGCTCTACCCAGATGAATTGTACCGTTTTGCATCTCCCCCTACCACATCACGGGGTTAGGCATCATCACTGGGAAGTGCCTGATTCTCGAATTTAATATCTAGCAGTCCGAAACCTAGTTACACGACCCTCCAATGCTGCTTGCAACAACAACAGGAATTGGCTGATGAGGTCTAGACGGAGCATAGTGCACTATGGGACATTGATACCTAGTCCCCGAGAGGGTAGCCGCTATAACAACGCACTCAAGTGAGGAGACCGGATCTGCCTCGATTCTTTATCCCAATTCGTATTGAGTTTCCTGAGATATCCAAGATGCTTCACACTTTTTAAAGTGGACCAATTCTTGTCACCGTGGGCTGCCTTGCCTGTATTCTTCCAAGACACCGGCTAAATCACCCACTGCACATAGGATTCCTATGCAGCCAATTTCTTCTCTGGCAGCACGATCTCGTTATTGACTGACCACATGAAGGACTGCGCCACTAATTGCGGTGCCCTCTGAGGTCTGTAGTACTTTGCTATTCATAGGCGCTGCTAACCTAATGCCACTTTCTTAGGGTATCTCGTTCCAGCTACCAGTCCTTGCCGGTATTGATGGCGAACCGCTTCAACGAGTCGATTTCTGCAGTCCACTCGCTACGATCAAGGTCCTCACCTTTGCGCTATGGGAAGGCTCGATTTAGTGTATAACGTACTTGAATTGATAAAGGTTTACGAGTACTAATTTACAAAATATAAAAAAGAATTAATAAGGGTATACCTAACTGGAGCACTGCAATAGATCGATATATTTCCAAGTCAATTTCCCCTCTTAACAGCGAGAACTAAGGGGTTACCACCGACATGATCCGTTACACTTTCGCATTCAATAAATTAATCATTCTTACAGCATTGGCTAATGTAATTGTGGTTTGCCTAGCATTCGGAGTATCTGGAATGTCATTCTCCAGGCCCATAAGCCCACGGGCACTTTAAATAATTCCTCGATTTGGTGTATAACGCACTTGAATTGATAAAGGTTTACGAGTACAGGTTTACCAATAAAAAAAAAGAATTAATAACAGTATACCCATCCCAGCGACTGGAATAGGTTCTTCTATTTACAAGTCGATCGGATTCAGCTCTAGCAGTCCAATTTGTGTTCGTTCAGCTAGAGCTCACAGTCATAGTCTATGGATATTTTCATATAACAATAAATTCAACAGCAATGATTAAGGTAGAACTTTTTCAACCAGAACCTCGGGTAGTTGTAGATGGAGATTTGGCTAATCTAATTGTAGTTTACCAAGCAGCCAGAACATCTGGAATATTATTCTCCAGGAACATAAGTACGCAGCTGGTTAGAAGCTTTTAGTTGTGTAAAGGTAAGCAAATACGGCATAATCTTGATGGCGTTCAGGCTGTGATTTGCAATAGCGTTTGCCTATAGCCATTTGTTATTTGGTTTGGCTAAAAAATATGACTCCTGTTGCAGCATTGTGCCACCCTACCTATTGTATAAGTCTAGAGCCAGCTTTAATTTAGTTCAAAATCGAGGAATTGAAGCAGAAACCCGCGTATAATTACCCAGATCCTGTGTTCATGGTAAAAAACAATGGGGGTTTCTAGTGTAAAAAGAAATCATGCGACAAGATGTAGACAAGATATGTTAAGATTGTTCCAAGCTTCACTGACTTCAAGTTCCATAGGGCGCATCAAGATCTCCCACTGACCAACAGGAAGGGTACGTGATGTAGATAGGGTCGGTCAAAAACAATACCATCTGGAATTTTGAGTGTAGCAGAAATGTGTTTTTCTTGTTTTTTTTTTGAAGTCTATACGCCTGATTAGCCTTAGGCTATGCGGCGGCCTGGAACCTTTGACGGAACCTTCATTTGGAACGGTCGACCCCAGAGAAAAAACTACCTGCATACATACAAACTGTGTGACAACCCGAACTCGCTGTGTAAGAAAGAAAGAAACCAGTGGGAGTGATAAAGACGGGGTATAAGCCAACACCGAAAGTGCCCCATCACCAGTCACTGCATTCCACTCTTCTCCTTCCTCTGTTGAAGTCGTAGGCTTCAATCGGTACCCAGCGTCCCCTCACCTTTAGGTGGCTCCCAAGTGCCAACTTCCTGTCAAAAAACACCACCACGGAGCTGGTGGCTTTATCCAATCTCCGCATACCTCCAGGTACAACACCCGGTTATCTTACACGGCGTTGCTGGCCACAACTGTGGATCCCCTCTCTCTACCTCCGTCGTGAGATCCTTTATTGCCGTAACCATTGCTTCCCTTGGCACGCGTTTCAGATCAGGTTTACTCCTTGGTTTATTATCGTGATTGAGGGATAGAGTCTCCGCTTGCTCTGTGGTCCTATCCAGATTCTCAATTATTGTTCTCCGGGGCCGAGTTATCGTACGGCGGGGCTGGGTATTGGTATTCAGGTGGTCTGTATGGGGCAAAGTCCCCTGCCGGTCAAGCGTTGACAAAGGAATAGGTTTAAATGTTTGAAAGAGGTTGAAAGTTTGCAAAGTTAAAAGGTTTGGGTAGTCCGACGTAGGTGCTGCTGTAGAGTACCCATAACAGCCTTTTTTGGTTTCGCCCTCTGTTCTTACATCGCCTCCGTCTGTGCCCTGATTGCTCTGCCGAAATACGCTCCTGGAAGCAGTGGTAAGAGAGTATCTCATCGCCCCTAGCGATTCATGTGGGGACGACCCTTTTAAAGGGGGTAGACAGAAAATACGGCCAAGGGTCTACGGGAATTGATTCCCGTGATGCAAAGTATTTGCGAACATCAAACCTTGCAAGCTGAGTGGGGGGACTCTTTCCTAGTGCTGCGTGAGTATCCCCTGCAGGTGTTGCTGTCAGATGTACTCTCAGTGGCCAGATTTAACTCGCACATTGTTGCTGTACCTACCCCGCCTGCGCAACAATGGCTCCTAGGGTAATATGCCCCCTACAAGAAGGTTAGCACCTATATTACTGCCTGGGGCCATATGAGTGGGACTTACATTTTGTATGGGGGCTCATGTAACTAGAAACTCAGTATCCACGGTGCTTGATTTCAATGGATGCAAAGTACCAACTGAGATCCACGGCTGCTACCCGCAATAGTTCCCAGGGCGCAAATTCCCCCACATGTCAAGATTTTGAAGGCGCTACAAGTATAAAGGTTCCACCTTCTCAGGGTTGCCTCCCTCCGGCTCCGCACACTACCACCCCGTGCTCGCGAGCCAATTGGTACGGCGTGCCCATCATGGCTAGACAGGTCATCTAGGCAAGCTGGGGTGTCAGCCGTCCTGAGAGGCGGAATGGCCAGGCTACCCTTTTTTGGAATGTCAACATCCACCGTGGGCAGGGAACTAACAGGCTCCGGTTCCTCAGGCTGGCCAGTTGGATCTGAAAGCGCAGTCGGATTCATGAAGATGCTTCTTCTGATCGGTCGGTAGGTGAGCAAGATTGTCCGTCGTGATTGAGGCAGTAGCGAACTTGGGCAAAGTTTCTTTCTTCTCTATTATACTGTCCTGTTTCACTGCTTCCAGGTGTTGTGAGAGCCTGGCTTCATTATCAACTGACCTAATACCTACCTATTCCGGGATGGTCTCCGAAAAGCTTGTCCATCATAGCCGGTGGTCTTGGTGAAAGCGACGTCCCCTGTCTGTCATAGGTGCCAGTCGGGAGAGGTCTTACAGTAGTGCGTGTTTCTGGAGCATGTGCAGCAAGTGCGTAAGAGGGTCCGGCTGGATGGAGGGGAATAATTTTCTTTGTTGTCGGTCAGGTAAGGACGCTCGAGCAACCTGATGCTGTTAATCTAGGAGAGGTACTGGTTTTAAATTCTTTTGGCCATTCCGCTGAAATTCTAAGGTTTACGCAGATGCTAAGAGTCAGTTTGAGCTTTAGTAAATATAGGCAGGTGTATTTCCGGAGAGTCTTGCATACTATACAGTCCTTAGATTGACAGATGAGGCGCTTCCGGATATTTATTTCAACACACCAAGGATTGAAATATAGAAAGTGTATAAACTCAGAATAAAACCCAACTCATAGTCAGTCACTAGGAAATACGGAAGTCCACAGGGCAATGATGATAAACCGATGATAGTGAGAAGGAAGAAAAGAAAATCTCCGGACTTGATTCATAACCTTTCCATGCCAAGCATTTGCTCCTTCCTCAAGAGGAAAAGTCTTGTTGGCACCACGGCCGTAGCTGCTCCGCCAAATATAGCTAACAATGCATCTAAAAGCTTCTTCGGGATGTAGAGGGTGGCTATGTGGGCCTTCGCCACCACAAACTGTAAGAAGGAGGGCGGTGGGCCTCTCTGCAGAACTGGATCAGCGATATTACAGTCGAACCTGTATAAATGTATCAATTCCGTCACCACAGTTTTGTAGCATTTACCCATATTTATGCGGTTGACTAAGATTTATCCGGTTGTACAGAAAGTAATAGATATTCATCAATTGACTAATCAGAACGTCCGTGATTCATAGAATTCTTCAGTCATAAGATGCCAGAATCTTTGCTATCTCGGGTCGTTGTTGTTCCATTGCGTTCACACCTGTACTTCCTGACTCTGCATGCCGCTTGAATTCCTGAATTCCATGACTCATTTTACAGCAACTGGACGCCCATTTGAGACCTTCAGGAGTGGTACCACATCCATCGGATACATAAGACTATAATTTCCTTGCTTTTGCGGAGGAAATTCTCCAGGGATCGGCTCATGTTTTTCATGTTGCAACGACCACTCCAATGTACAGATTCGAATTCGGGACGCGGGACTTGCCTCCTCCGCTTGTGAGACCTCTCAGTAGGCGCTATAACAAGAGGCAAATCGAGATATTCATTGAAGTTTCTGTTCGAATGAGGCTAGCGGTGAGCCGTGAATCTAGTGAAGGACGTTCTATCTGAGAGAAGAGGAGAAGCTTTGTATTGATCTAGCTACTGTAATGGAGTGAACTGATGTGTCAAACAGAAGTAGCAGGCAATACAAGGGCTATATATCCACGAACGAGACATTCAGTTGAACTTTCACATGAGCGCACATGGTATCAGAAGAGCTCAACAGGATACACACGTGACTAGGTGAGTAGGCTCATGGTGGGTGTGCAAAGTAATGACCGTATAGCTAGGTATGGGCGGAATGACATTCTAACAGTTCCGCAAGATACGTAACACAGCTCGTTAATTAATAGACCGGCCCTATTACATAAAGTAGAATACAGATGGTAAAGTTTGGTGGAAGTAAGTATCGCATATCATGAAGCTAGCTCTCGTTTGTTGTTTCACAAGTCTATTTGCCGGTGGAACCGATGGACCTAAGGACGCACTCAGTCTGTTGCTTCTGAAACCGTATTGCGTAGACATTAGTATTGAGAGCGGGACCTCCTACATACCCTACCAAACTGTTGATTTCTAACACGCGCCCTATTGCCGTTTGTTATTCGATATCCTACTGGCCTGCCTGGACACCCCATAATATCTGCTATTCTCCAGGCTGCTGTAACGGGACAGCTATAGACTTAGACTATAGATAGCTCTATGGAGCGCCTATGGCTATGACAAGAGGAACCTTGTATTAAAGGGCATAAGCAACACGTTGCGTGAGGAGGATAGCAGAGTAAGGGAATATAGGAGAGTGATTTAGAGATTCCGTCCTGATAGCAACCAATGAAATAAACACATAGGCACTCCATCCAGTGCATGCCGTATCAGCCCAAACTTCTCTTCTCCAGGCTGCCTACTCTTCCCCAGGCTGCCTGCTCTTCCCCAGGCTGCCTACTCTTCCCCAGGCTGCCTGCTCTTCCCCAGGCTGCCTGCTCTTCCCCAGGCTGCCT